>ERZ773228.812-NODE-812-length-35240-cov-13.905556_pt1 | contig 35240 bp, 27 predicted proteins | sample MGYA00580524_ERZ773228 | MGnify/ENA primary metagenome ERZ773228 (study PRJEB29015, sample SAMEA2737768) | human gut metagenome | biome: human gut; feature: human-associated habitat; material: faeces | place: China | collected 2012 ... | reverse complement strand
TTTGCTTTTCTCTGCTGACCCGGCGGCTTGCGTGCCGTTGTTCCGTGTCAGTGGAGGCGCATTATAGGGAGTTCTTCTGAAGTGACAAGCACTAAATACAAAAAACTTTTCGTTCGCTCACTTTTCAAACTCAACGCTTATTTATCCCGCGCATCGTCCGTTAAACGCGCAATTTCACGGGCAAAACTGGCGACCTGGGCCCAGTCGGTATAAACCACTTCTTTACGCGTATCCGTTTCCCCGCCCGTCATTTTCATGATCAGGCGGATCATAAAGCGGTCATACCAGCGGTAACGCGGGTAACGCAGCGCGCCAGCAAAGACAGAACAGATATCGGGCTGCCATGGCGAACTTAGCAAAAACTTGCGCGTATAGCTGTTGGTCTGCGGCGTACGCTTCTCCGCTTTACGGGCAACCAGGTTGACCGAGTAAAACGCGCCAGGCAGCTGAGAGAGCTCCGCCGTATGCTTTTTCACAAAGCGATCCAGCGCCGGATGGAAATGGCCGTAACGAATTGAAGCGCCAATGACCACGCGGTCGTAATCTTGCCAGGCAATCTGCTCTGTGCGATTCAGGTTCACCACATCAGAATAAATGCCCAGCTCTTTGAGTTCAGAAGCCAGATATGAAGCAATCTCACGCGTTTGTCCGTCACGCGTTGAGAAAAGAATTAACGTTTTCACCAATGTCTCCTTACTCACGCCAGAATGTTGGGGTAAACAGCACCAGCAGCGTAAAGACCTCAAGACGCCCAAACAGCATATTGGCGATTAAGATCCACTTCGCCACCGGGTTCATACTGGCGAAGTTATCCGCCACGACGCCCAGCCCCGGCCCCAGGTTATTTAACGTTGCCACCACAGAGGCGAAGGCAGAGAAATCATCCACGCCCGTGGCGATAATCGCCAGCATACTGACAATAAAGACCAGCGCATAAGCGGAGAAGAATCCCCACACCGCTTCGAGGATGCGCTCCGGCAGCGCGCGGTTCCCCAGCTTAATACTGTAAACCGCATTCGGGTGGACCAGACGTTTCAACTCACGGTTCCCCTGCTTGAACAGCAGCAGAATGCGGATCACCTTCAGACCGCCGCCCGTTGACCCGGCGCAACCGCCGATAAACGCAGAGCACAACAGCAGCACCGGCAGGAACAGTGGCCAACGCGCAATACTGTCCGTGGTGAAACCAGCGGTTGTCGCCATCGATACCACCTGGAAGAAGGCCTGGTTCAGGGTCGTGACCGCCGAGTTATAAACATCGTGGAACCACAGTACCAGGGTACAGATAACCACCAGGGTCAGCTGGACGCCAATAAACATCCGGAATTCCGGGTCGCGCCAGTACACCTTCAGGCTCCGTCCGCTAAGCAACGAGAAGTGTAGACCGTAGTTACAGCCTGAGATCAGCAAAAAGATGGCAATGATGGTATTGATTGTCGGGCTGTCGAAGTAGCCGACGCTGGCATCGTGGGTGGAGAACCCGCCGATAGCAATAGTCGCAAAGCTATGCCCAATGGCATCAAACGCAGGCATCCCGGCAAACCACAGCGCCAGCGCGCAGGCCACCGTCAGCAGGACATAGATAAGCCACAGGGTTTTCGCCGTCTCCGCAATACGCGGGCGCATCTTGTTATCTTTCAGCGGGCCGGGCATCTCCGCCCGGTAAAGCTGCATCCCCCCGACGCCCAGAATGGGCAGGATAGCCACCGCCAGGACGATGATCCCCATACCGCCGAACCACTGGAGCATCTGCCGGTAAAAGAGAATCGCATGCGGGAGCGAATCCAGCCCCACAAGCGTGGTGGCGCCGGTGGTCGTTAATCCGGAGAACGATTCAAAAAACGCATCCGTGACGGTGAGATTCGGTTGTTCGGAGAAGATAAACGGCAGCGCACCCACGCTTCCCAGTACCGTCCAGAACAGGACCACAATCAGAAACCCCTCCCGGGATTTCAGTTCACCTTTCTCACGGCGGTTTGGCCACCACAGCAGGGAGCCAATCGTCAGCGCGACAAAAAAGGTTTGCGTAAATGCACGCCCCGCGCCGTCCCGGTAGATGAGCGCCACCAGTCCGGGAATGATCATTGTCCCGGAGAAAAGTATGACCAGCAATCCAACGATTCGGGTAATGGCACGAAAATGCATCTCTGCCGCTTCCTTAGGTATTCAAAATTGTGAGGTGGGGATTATTCTTCAATCGGCAGTAATTGCAATGAACCGCGACTAAAATCAGCGAGTTTTGCTGAAAAAGCAGCCAGTTCCGCCTGAGGAAGCGCCACGCGTAATTGCACCATTGCCTGATAATCACTGTGTGCGATGACACCGTTAAACTGTTTAAGCAGTGCTTCGATACCCGATAGCTGGGCGTAATCGCATAACAAAGTATATTCCGTAAGTGGCGTTTTGCGGGTTGTTATCAGCAGATTAAGCGCCTGCTGGACACCACCTCCGTAGGCTTTAACCAGCCCTCCGGTGCCTAACAAAATGCCCCCGTAGTAGCGGACAACAACGGCGGTGATTTCACCCACGCCGCTGCCCATTAACTGGGATAGCATCGGTTTTCCGGCCGTACCCGCCGGTTCACCGTCGTCAGAAAACCCGAGCTGCTGTGAGTCGTCTGGCGGCCCTGCGACCCACGCCACACAGTGATGGCGGGCATCGGGGTGCTGCGCGCGGACGGACTCGACGAACGCCTTCGCCGCCTCCACGCCGTCGGTATGCGCCAGCAGCGTGATAAAGCGGCTTTTCTTGATTTCCTCAACAAAGGTGACCGGCTCGGCCGGTATCAGCCAGCTTTCCATCAGGCCAGCTTCAGATCTCGCGTCATGTTCTCAATGCTGTTCTCGTGAATAACCACGTTATCCTCGATACGAATGCCGCCATACGGCTTCAGCGCTTCAATTTTCTCCCAGTTGAAGTGCTTGCTGAATTGCCCTTCGCGCCACGGCGCCAGCAGGGATTCAATAAAGTAGATGCCCGGCTCGATGGTCAATACCATACGCGGCGCCAGAACGCGGGTGCAGCGAAGATAAGGATATTTAGACGGTGCCGCCAGGTGCGTACCGGTATCATCCTGCATAAAGCCCGCGACGTCATGAACCTGCAAACCCAGCGGGTGACCGATACCATGCGGCATAAATGGCCCGGTCAGATCGTTCTCAACCATCGCCTCTTCGCTCATGTCTTTGACAATCTGATGCTTACGCAGCAGTTTAGCGATGCGCTGATGGAACTGGATGTGATAATCCACGTAGCTGGTTCCGGCTTTCATGGTGCCAATCAGCGCCAGCTGTTCGTCGTTCACGTCTTTGATCAATTGCGCAAAATCGGTGTCCGCATTCGCCGCCCAGGTACGGGTCAGGTCTGCCGCATAACCATTGTACTCAGCCCCCGCGTCCAGCAGGAAGCTGCGCATCTCAGCCGGAACCTGATGATCCAGTTTGGTGTAGTGCAGAACCGAGGCATGTTCATTCAGCGCCACGATGTTGCTGTACGGCACGTCGGTATCGCGGTGGCCGGTCGCCGTCAGGTAAGCCTGATTAATATCGAACTCGCTCATACCGGACTGGAACGCTTCGTGCGCCGCACGGTGGCCATTCACCGCCGTTTTTTGCGCTTCACGCATGCAGTAAAGTTCGTAGTCGGTCTTGTAGGCGCGATAGTAGTGCAGATAATCCAGCACGCCTTTCGGGTTGAGTTTATCTGCCGGAATATCCAGACCCAGCGCACGCTCAGGAACCGGACCAATGTAGCCGATGTTGCCGCGCGCCGCTGGCAGCTGGCTGCCAATGCCGTCTGCTTTTGGCAGCGCAATCACGTCAATTTCTTCGGTCCAGAATGAGGTCGGCAGCGGCTCCACGTTGTGCCAGTAATCGACCGGCAGGTAGAACCACAGTTTCGGCTTGTTCACGCCATCCACCAGCAGCCAGCAATTTGGAACCTGCGTGACAGGCACCCAGGCTTTAAACTGCGGGTTAACCTTGAAGGGATAAGCATGGTCATCAAGAAAAGTATTCATCAGCTCGCCGGAGTGGATCAGCAGGGCATCCAGCTTGAAGCGGGCCAGTACATCGCGGGTACGTTCCTGTAGGGTAACGATATGATTTTTATAAAGCGAAGCCAGTGAGTCCATCATTCTTCCTTTCGTTTTTTTGACCTCAAGTCATCGCATCTTAGCACACCTCACTGCGGCTGCGTGATTTCCACCGACCGTGATCAGCGCAGCAATTTCTTAATGACTAATTTGCATTTTATTAACATAAATTCCACACTCCGTTTCATCTGGTATGACCAGATCCAATTGCTGGATTCAGGAGACCGACATGCTCTACAAAGGCGACACCCTGTACGTAGACTGGCTGGAAGATGGCATTGCCGAACTGGTGTTCGATGCCCCCGGCTCAGTGAACAAGCTTGATACCGCGACGGTGGCCAGTCTTGGCCAGGCGCTGGATGTACTTGAAAAGCAATCAGATTTAAAAGGGCTGCTGCTGCGCTCCAACAAAGCGGCCTTTATCGTTGGCGCGGATATCACCGAATTTCTGTCGCTGTTCCTGGTGCCCGAAGAACAGCTGAGCCAGTGGCTGCACTTCGCCAACAGCGTCTTTAATCGTCTGGAAGATCTGCCTGTCCCGACCCTTTCTGCTGTCAACGGTTACGCGCTGGGCGGCGGTTGCGAATGCGTGTTAGCCACTGATTACCGTCTGGCGACCCCGGACCTGCGCATCGGCCTGCCGGAAACCAAACTGGGTATCATGCCGGGCTTTGGCGGCTCCGTGCGTATGCCGCGTATGCTGGGTGCCGACAGCGCGCTGGAGATCATTGCCGCAGGTAAAGATGTGGGCGCGGAACAGGCACAGAAAATCGGCCTGGTGGACGGCGTGGTTAAGCCTGAAAAACTGGTTGAAGGCGCTGTCGCCATTCTGCGTCAGGCGATTAACGGCGATCTCGACTGGAAAGCCAAACGTCAGCCAAAGCTGGAGCCATTAAAGCTCAGCAAAATTGAAGCCACCATGAGCTTCACCATCGCCAAAGGCATGGTGATGCAGACGGCGGGTAAACACTACCCGGCACCGATCACGGCGGTGAAAACCATTGAAGCGGCAGCCCGTCTGGGCCGTGATGACGCTCTGAAGCTTGAAAACCAGAGCTTTGTCCCGCTGGCGCACACCAACGAAGCCCGCGCGCTGGTTGGTATCTTCCTTAACGATCAGTTCGTGAAGGGCAAAGCCAAACAACTCACCAAAAACGTTGAAACGCCAAAACACGCGGCGGTACTCGGCGCGGGCATTATGGGGGGCGGCATCGCCTACCAGTCTGCCTGGAAAGGCGTGCCGGTGGTGATGAAGGACATCAACGAGAAATCCCTGACGCTGGGCATGACCGAAGCGGCCAAGCTGCTGAATAAACAGCTTGAGCGCGGCAAAATTGATGGTCTGAAGCTGGCAGGCGTGATCTCCACCATCCAGCCAGTGCTGGAATACAGCGGTTTCGACCGTGTGGACGTGGTGGTTGAAGCGGTCGTCGAGAACCCGAAAGTGAAAAAAGCGGTACTGGCCGAAACCGAAGACAAGGTGCGTCCGGAAACCGTGCTGGCCTCTAACACCTCCACTATTCCTATCAGCGAACTGGCGAGCGTGCTGAAGCGTCCGGAAAACTTCTGCGGGATGCACTTCTTTAACCCGGTGCATCGCATGCCGCTGGTTGAAGTGATCCGAGGGGAAAAAACCTCCGACGAAACCATCGCCAAAGTGGTGGCGTGGGCGAGCAAGATGGGCAAAACGCCGATCGTGGTTAACGACTGCCCGGGCTTCTTCGTTAACCGCGTGCTGTTCCCTTACTTCGCCGGCTTCAGCCAGCTGCTGCGCGACGGCGCAGACTTCCGCAAAATCGACAAGGTGATGGAAAAACAGTTCGGCTGGCCGATGGGCCCGGCGTATCTGCTGGACGTTGTCGGCATCGACACTGCCCATCACGCGCAGGCGGTGATGGCGACGGGCTTCCCGCAGCGCATGCAGAAAGATTATCGCGACGCCATTGACGCCCTGTTCGACGCCAACCGCTTTGGTCAGAAAAACGGTCTGGGCTTCTGGCGCTATAAAGAAGACAGCAAAGGCAAACCGAAAAAAGAAGAAGATCCGGCGGTGGATGGCCTGCTGGCCGACGTCAGTCAGCCGAAACGCGACTTCACTGACGATGAGATCATCGCCCGGATGATGATCCCGATGATCAACGAAGTGGTGCGCTGCCTCGAAGAAGGCATTATCGCCAGCCCGGCAGAAGCGGATATGGCGCTGGTGTACGGCCTCGGCTTCCCTCCGTTCCACGGAGGCGCGTTCCGCTGGCTGGATACGCTCGGCAGCGCCCGCTATCTCGATATGGCTCAGCAGTACCAGCACCTCGGCCCGCTTTATGAGGTGCCGGAAGGGCTGCGTAACAAAGCGCGCCATAACGAACCCTACTACCCAGCAGTTGAGCCAGCCCGTCCGGTTGGCGAACTGAAAACGGCTTAAGGAGTCACAATGGAAAAGGTTGTCATTGTTGATGCGATTCGCACCCCGATGGGCCGTTCAAAAGGCGGTGCGTTCCGTAACGTGCGCGCGGAAGACCTCTCCGCGCATCTGATGCGTAGCCTGCTGGCGCGTAACCCGGCGCTGGACCCAGCAGCGCTGGACGATATCTACTGGGGCTGCGTCCAGCAGACGCTGGAGCAGGGCTTCAACATTGCCCGTAACGCGTCCCTGCTGGCGGAGATCCCGCATTCGGTTCCGGCCGTCACCGTCAACCGTCTTTGCGGTTCGTCGATGCAGGCGCTGCACGACGCGGCGCGGATGATCATGACCGGCGATGCGCAAGCCTGTCTGGTGGGCGGCGTGGAGCACATGGGCCACGTGCCAATGAGCCACGGGGTCGATTTCCATCCTGGCATGAGCCGCAACGTGGCGAAAGCCGCCGGTATGATGGGCCTGACCGCCGAGATGCTCTCCCGTCTGCACGGCATCAGCCGTGAGATGCAGGATGCGTTTGCCGCACGCTCGCATGCCCGCGCCTGGGCCGCCACGCAGTCTGGTGCCTTTAAGAATGAGATCATCCCAACCGGCGGTCACGACGCAGACGGCGTACTGAAGCAGTTCAGCTACGACGAAGTTATCCGCCCGGAAACCACGGTCGAAGCGCTTTCTACCCTGCGTCCGGCGTTTGATCCGGTCACCGGTACGGTAACGGCGGGCACCTCGTCTGCCCTGTCCGACGGTGCCGCCGCGATGCTGGTAATGAGCGAAAGCCGCGCCCGCGAATTAGGCCTGACGCCACGCGCCCGCGTGCGTTCGATGGCGGTCGTGGGCTGCGATCCTTCCATCATGGGCTACGGCCCGGTTCCGGCATCAAAACTGGCGCTGAAAAAAGCGGGGCTGAGCGCAAGTGATATCGATCTCTTTGAGATGAACGAAGCGTTCGCCGCGCAGATCCTGCCGTGCATTAAAGATCTGGGGCTGATAGATCAGATCGACGAGAAGATTAACCTCAACGGCGGCGCGATAGCCCTCGGTCACCCGCTGGGCTGCTCCGGGGCGCGTATCAGTACCACGCTGATTAACCTGATGGAACGCAAAGATGCCCAGTTCGGACTGGCAACGATGTGTATTGGGTTGGGTCAGGGTATCGCGACGGTGTTTGAGAGGGTGTAAATAAGGAAAAGTATCTCAAAGCCAATGACGTCAGAACAAGGCGGCAAGCGAGCGAATCCCGATGAGCTTACATTAGTAAGTGATTCGGGTGAACGAGCGCAGCCAACGCAGTTATGGCGCCATTGGCGAAGAGAGACAGTTTAGTTGCCGTTCTTCCCGCCTGTCAGGGGCGGGTTTTTTACGTTATTGCAGCAGCGAAATATCCGCCACGCGCAGGAACAGCTCACGCAGTTTCTCAAGCATCGAGAGACGGTTAATCCGCAGCTCTTTATCTTCCACGTTCACCATCACCTTCTCGAAGAAGGCGTCGATGACGTCACGCAGCTCCGCCAGCTCCACCAGCGCTTCCTGGTAGCGACCTTCCGCGAAATACGGCTCCAGCTTGTCGCGCAGCACCACAACCTGCATCGCCAGAGAAATCTCTTCCGGCTCTTTCAGGGTTGCAGCGTTGACGCGCTCGTTCAGCGTTTCGTCGGATTTCGCGAGGATGTTGGATACACGCTTGTTGGCCGCGGCCAGCGCAGACGCCGCTTCCAGCGTACGGAAGTGGGATACCGCTTTCATACGCGCATCGAAATCTGCCGGACGGGTCGGACGACGCGCCAGCACCGCCTGAATGGTATCAACGGAGTAACCTTCGTCCTGATACCACGCGCGGAAACGACCGAGCATAAAGTCGATAACATCATCCACAACCTTCGCGTTGGTCAGCTTATCGCCGTACAGACGTACCGCTTCTTCGGTCAGCGTTTGCAGATCGAGGTTAAGGTTCTTCTCTACGATGATTCGCAGCACGCCCAGCGCAGCACGACGCAGCGCGAACGGGTCTTTATCGCCTTTCGGATGCTGACCGATACCGAAGATACCCGCCAGGGTGTCCATCTTATCGGCAATCGCCACGGCGCAGGCAACCGGGTTAGACGGCAGATCGTCACCGGCAAAGCGCGGCTGATACTGCTCGTTCAGGGCTACCGCCACGTCTTCCGCTTCGCCATCGTGACGCGCGTAGTGCATACCCATCACGCCCTGAGTGTCGGTAAATTCGAACACCATGTTGGTCATCAGGTCGCACTTGGAGAGCAGGCCCGCACGGGTAGCGTGGTTAACGTCGGCGCCAATTTCACGGGCAATCCAGCCGGACAGCTCCGCGATACGGTCGGTCTTGTCGCGTAGCGTACCCAGTTGCTGCTGGAACAGTACGGTTTGCAGACGCGGCAGGTTGTCTTCCAGACGTTTTTTACGGTCGGTATTGAAGAAGAACTCGGCATCCGCCAGACGCGGACGCACCACTTTCTCGTTACCGGAGATAATCTGGCTCGGATCTTTCGATTCGATGTTCGCCACGAAGATGAAGTTTGGCAGCAGCTTGCCGTCGTTGGCGTAAACCGGGAAGTACTTCTGGTCACCCTTCATGGTGTAAACCAGCGCTTCTGCCGGAACGGCCAGGAATTTCTCTTCGAATTTCGCGGTCAGTACAACTGGCCATTCGACCAGCGAGGTCACCTCTTCCAGCAGGCTGTCGCTCAGATCGGCATTACCGCCAATTTTGCGCGCCGCGTCTTCTGCGTCCGCTTTGATTTTGGCTTTACGCTGTTCGTAGTCAGCAATGACCTTGCCGCGCTCCAGCAGGATCTGCGGGTACTGGTCAGCATTGTCGATAGTGAACTCCGGCTCGCCCATAAAGCGATGGCCGCGGATCACGCGATCGGACGCCACGCCCAGAATGGTCGCCGGGATAACGGTATCGCCCAGCAGCAGGGTCACGGTGTGAACCGGACGCACAAAGTGTACGTCGGACGCGCCCCAGCGCATCAGCTTAGGAATCGGCAATTTTGCCAGCGAGGTCGCGATCATGTCAGGCAGCAGCGCTTCGGCGCTTTCGCCTTTCACATGGGCACGGTACAGCAGCCATTCACCTTTGTCGGTGGTCAGACGCTCAGCCTGATCAACGGTGATGCCGCAGCCGCGCGCCCAGCCTTCTGCCGCTTTGCTCGGCTTGCCTTCCACGTCGAACGCCTGAGCAATGGCCGGGCCACGTTTTTCAACTTCGCGATCCGGCTGGGACGCTGCCAGGTTTGCCACTTTCAGCGCCAGACGACGCGGCGCAGCAAACCACTCAATTTTACCGTGCGCCAGGCCAGCGTTATCCAGCTCAGCAGTGACGTTCGCAGCGAAAGATTCAGCCAGGCTGCGCAGGGCTTTTGGTGGCAGCTCTTCAGTGCCGATTTCCACCAGGAAAGTTTTCTCAGACATGGCCGCCTCTTATTTGTTTCGGTTGCACATCGGGAAGCCAAGGGCTTCACGGGACGCGTAGTAAGCTTCTGCAACGGCTTTGGTCAGGGTACGAATACGCAGAATGTAGCGCTGACGTTCAGTCACGGAGATCGCTTTGCGGGCATCCAGCAGGTTGAAGCTGTGGGCAGCCTTCAGAATACGCTCGTAGGCAGGCAGCGGCAGCGGAGTCTCCAGCGCCAGCAGCTGCTGGGCTTCTTTCTCGTACTGCTCGAAGCAGGTGAACAGGAAGTCCACGTCCGCGTATTCGAAGTTATAGGTGGATTGCTCCACTTCGTTCTGATGGAACACGTCGCCGTAGGTGGTTTTACCCAGCGGGCCGTCGCTCCAGACCAGGTCGTAAACGCTGTCAACGCCCTGAATGTACATGGCCAGACGTTCCAGACCATAGGTGATTTCGCCGGTAATCGGTTTACATTCCAGACCGCCAACCTGCTGGAAGTAAGTGAACTGGGTCACTTCCATGCCGTTCAGCCACACTTCCCAACCCAGACCCCAGGCACCCAGCGTTGGGTTTTCCCAGTTATCTTCCACGAAACGAATGTCGTGAATGGTTGGATCCATACCCAGCTCTTTCAGTGACCCGAGGTACAGTTCCTGAATGTTGTCGGGTGATGGCTTAATCACCACCTGGAACTGATAGTAGTGCTGCAAACGGTTCGGGTTTTCGCCGTAACGGCCATCGGTCGGACGACGGGATGGCTGCACATAGGCGGTCGCCATTGGCTCTGGCCCTAACGCGCGCAGGCTGGTCATCGGGTGTGAGGTGCCTGCGCCAACTTCCATGTCCAAAGGTTGAACAATGGTGCAGCCCTGACGAGCCCAGTAATCCTGTAAGGTCAGGATCAGGCCCTGGAAGGTCTTGGTATCAAACTTTTGCATAGTATTTCGTGCTGGATACGTGTGGTTTTAAATGGAAGGGATCAGTATACCCGCTGGCTGCAAGATATACAGTACGAAACGGGGTTGTTTAGGGAAAATTGGGGAATAAGCCCTACAGCCAGAACCTGCGAAGGCTCTGGTTGCTGCTTATACGAGCAATTTAACGCATTGAGAGATGTAAAAACTGGCCGTCTGCATCAAAAGAGCAGACAAAGCCCTCTTTACGCGCCGTATAGCCTTTCAGTTCATAGCTGCCCTGAAAGCGCTCGAAGCCGTTTATATGAATTTTCTGTGCTTCGGAATTATAGCGGTGAGCCGCCTGATCCCTGCACAGCTGTTCCATATTCAGAGAACGCTCCGGGCTCATTTTCCCCTGCTGCGCTTTTTGGACAGGTATCTCCTCAGAAGCACTGCATCCTGTTAATAAGAGCAGCAGAAAGAGTGACACCCCACGCTTCATCATCATTTTTATTACCGCCCTGGTCAGTGGCTGTTATTTTTAGTAGCAACACGTTTATAGATTAAAGTCCGTCATTCTGCGAATCTCGCCAGCTCCCTACAAGTTAGCCTGGCTAAACTCAGAATTTTCCAAGGGAAAAGTTTTACACAATCGCAGTCACACTTTTTTTATCAGGAATACAGAGGAACTGATGCAGTCAAAAATTAACTGGATTGATAACCTGCGGGGAATAGCCTGTCTGATGGTGGTGATGATCCACACAACGACCTGGTATGTCACGAACGCGCACAGTATCAGCCCTGTTAACTGGGATGTCGCCAATATTCTGAACTCGGCCTCCCGCGTGAGCGTCCCGCTGTTCTTTATGATTTCCGGTTTTCTCTTTTTTGGCGAGCGTAGCGCGCAGCCAAGACATTTCATCCGTATTGTCTCCTGTCTGCTGTTTTACAGCGCCATTTCGCTGCTCTATATCATCCTGTTCACTTCAATTAACGCTGAACGTTCCCTGCTCAATTTGTTGCAAAAACCGGTGTTCTATCATCTGTGGTTTTTCTTCGCGATAATCGTTATCTATCTGGTGTCACCGTTAATTCAGGTAAAAAACGTCAGCGGTAAAATGCTGCTGGCCTTGATGGTAATAATCGGGATCGTGGCCAACCCGAATACCGTTTCAAAGAAAATTGATGGCTTTGAATGGCTGCCCGTTAACCTTTATATCACCGGGGATACGTTTTATTACGTGCTGTACGGCATGCTGGGGCGCGCCATTGGCATGATGGAGACGCAAAAGCGAGGAATAAACTGGCTATGCGCGGCCGCGTTTCTCGTCGGTGTGTTTATTATCTCTCGCGGGACGCTGCATGAGCTGCAATGGCGCGGCAACTTTGCCGATACCTGGTATCTCTACTGCGGGCCGATGGTCTTTATCTGCGCGATCTCTCTGCTGACGCTGGTTAAAAACACCCTGAATGCCCGCCCGCTTCCGGTGCTGGGGTTTATCTCTCGCCACTCGCTGGGCATTTACGGTTTTCACGCGCTGGTGATCCACGCCCTGCGCACCCGCGGCGTTGAGCTTAAAAGCTGGCCGGTGCTGGATATTGTCTGGATATTTACCGTTACGCTGGTTGTCAGCCTGCTGCTGTCAATGTTGCTGCAAAGAATCGATACGCGCAGGTTTGTAAGCTAACCCGGTTGAAGGCTGGTAGGCCGGGTAAGCGTTAGCGCCACCCGGCTCCTGTTTATGACATTAGCGGCAAAAGCTGCTGATAGATTTTGCGGAACACGTCTCGTCTTTCAGCATAGCGAGCATGATTTTTCGCATCAGGACGATGCTGCCGTTCAAGCGGCAGCTGGGGCAAAAGCTGGTGCAGTGGTTTATCCGGGTTCAGCGCAATTTGCGCCAGCCGTGCCGCACCGAGCGCCGGGCCGACATCGCCTCCCGTACGATAGTCCAGCTGCAACCCGCTGATATCGGAAAGCATTTGCCGCCAGTAGCTGCTTCGTGCACCGCCGCCAATTAACGTAATGCTGGATGGCGTCAGTCCACAGTCATGCACGACATCCATTCCGTCCGCCAGAGCATAGCCAACGCCTTCAAGCACCGCGCGCGCAAGCTCTGCCGGGCCGTGCTGATGGGTAAGACCGAAGAACACCCCTTTCGCTTCCGGGTTGTTATGCGGCGTCCGCTCGCCGGAAAGGTACGGTAAAAACCAGACCGCACCGGCATTATCATCTGCCTGCTGTGCCGCTGTGATAAGCGCCGGGACGTCCGCCATTCCGGTTAGCTTTGCCGCCCAGTCGAGGCAGGAAGCCGCGCTCAGCATCACCGACATCAAATGCCATTTACCCGGCAACGCGTGGCAGAAGCTGTGTACGGCGCTTCCAGGGTTGCTACGATACCCGTCACTGACGGCAAAATAGACGCCGGAGGTACCGAGTGAGAGCATGGCCTGCCCTGCCTCGACCATCCCCACGCCGACCGCACCCGCCGCATTATCGCCGCCGCCGGCGACGACAGGTACGGCTGGCATGTTCCAGCGTTCAGCAACAGAAGGCTGTAAAGCCCCCGTGATTTCACTGCCTTCAAACAGCGCAGGCATATGGTCGCGCGTCAGCTGGCAGGCATCCAGCATCGCCTCGCTCCAGTCCCGTTTCGCCACGTCGAGCCACATCGTGCCCGCGGCGTCAGACATGTCGCTGGCAAAATCCCCTGTAATGCGAAAACGCAGGTAGTCTTTCGGCAACAGAACCTTCGCCACCTGACGAAAAATCTCAGGCTCATGGCGCTGCACCCACAGGAGTTTTGGCGCGGTAAAACCGGGCATCATCAGGTTGCCCGTAATTTCACGGGATGCAGGCACACGCTCCTCAAGGATCGCGCACTCTTCCGCACAGCGGCCATCGTTCCAGAGAATAGCCGGGCGCAGAACGCGATGCTGACTATCCAGTAACGTTGCGCCATGCATTTGCCCGGCAATGCCCAGCGCTTTCACGTCGCGCAGGCTATGCTGCTCGCCTAAGGCTTTCATCGCACGCTCTGTCGCCTGCCACCACTGCTCCGGATCTTGTTCCGACCAAAGCGGATACGGACGTGAAACCTGCAACTTTTCAGTGTGCGTGGCTAATACATCGCCCTGCTCGCTTAACAGGATGGCTTTCACCCCCGACGTGCCAAGATCGATCCCGATATACATGTGGTGGCTCCTTTGACGAAAATGCCCGGTGGCGCTGCGCTTACCGGGCCTGGATGCTGTTATTTATCGAACAGGTAGTGATTGACCAGGTTTTCCAGCAGCTCCTGATGGCCGCTCTGATGCTGCGGCGCAAGCTGATGCTGTTCAGCGTACTTCGCGATCTCCGCAAGCGATAACTGACCTTTCAAAATTTGCTGGCCCAGCTCACTGTTCCAGCCGCTGTAGCGCTTCGCCACGCGCTTATCCAGCTCACCGTCTTCAATCATACGGGCCGCTACTTTCAGCGCCAGCGCCATGGTGTCCATCGCGCCAATATGCCCGTAGAACAGATCGTATTTGTCGGTGCTCTGGCGACGCACTTTGGCGTCGAAGTTCAGGCCGCCGGTGGTGAAACCGCCCGCTTTGATGATCTCGTACATCACCAGCGCATTCTCTTCCACGCTGTTCGGGAACTGGTCGGTATCCCAGCCCAGCTGTGGATCACCACGGTTAGCATCGACAGAGCCGAAGATGCCCAGTGCAATCGCAGAGGCAATTTCGTGATGGAACGAGTGGCCCGCCAGGGTAGCGTGGTTAGCCTCAATATTGACTTTGATCTCTTTTTCCAGACCAAACTGCTTCAGGAAGCCATACACGGTGGCGACATCATAATCATACTGATGCTTGGTTGGCTCCTGTGGTTTTGGCTCAATCAGCAGCGTGCCGCGGAAACCGATTTTGTGTTTGTGGTCCACAACCATCTGCATAAAGCGACCAATCTGCTCACGCTCCTGACGCAGGTCGGTATTCAGCAGCGTTTCATAGCCTTCACGACCGCCCCAGAGTACATAGTTCTCACCGCCCAGCTGATGCGTGGCGTTCATCGCGGTCACAACCTGGGTTGCCGCCCAGCTGAAGACTTCCGGGTCCGGGTTGGTTGCCGCGCCCGCGCCATAGCGAGGGTTGGTAAAGCAGTTAGCCGTACCCCAGAGCAGCTTGACGCCGCTTTGCTGCTGTTTTTCAGCCAGTACGTCGACCATCTGCGCGAAATTGTTCAGATACTCTTTCAGCGATGCCCCTTCCGGCGACACGTCCACATCGTGGAAACAGTAGTACGGCACGTTCAGCTTATGGAAGAACTCGAACGCGACGTCGGCTTTACGCTTCGCCAGCTCAATGGCCTCGCCCGGCTGTTGCCATGGACGGTCAAAAGAGCCCACGCCGAACATATCGGCACCGTTCCAGCAGAAGGTGTGCCAGTAGCAGGCGGCAAAGCGCAAGTGATCTTCCATGCGCTTACCCAGCACCAGCTCATCCGGGTTGTAGTGACGAAATGCTAAAGGATTGGTCGTTTTCGTGCCTTCGAAACGAACGCGATCGAGTTGGTCGAAATAAGCTTGCATATTGAGCTCCATAATCAGGGTATGCGGCGTGGTCTTGCTTCTGGAGTAATAGTGAATAGACATTGGAGGTTGCTCAATTACGTTATTTCACACTGCTATTGAGATAATGCGCAATTGTGCGCTGGCTCGCAAAATAATGCGCAGACAAACTATTTTTCGGCGCGCATTCCAGAATCAAATGTAATTAATAGGTTACGCTTTTTAAAATCCGATCGCGGTCATAAATTCAGAAATAAACCAAATATCGTAATGAGAAGATAAAAATCTGTAATTGCCAGCAGGCCTTTCCACGTTAAAAATTTGCTGCGTCTCAGCAGTGAACGTTTCTTTTATCTCAGCTACACATACCCCTACAAAAAGGCCTAATAATTATGAAGATAAAGAACCTGACCCTAACGCTCTGCACTACTCTCCTGCTTGCAAGCTTTGCCGGACATGCCAAAGAGGTCAAAATCGGCATGGCGATTGATGACTTACGCCTGGAGCGCTGGCAAAAAGATCGCGATATCTTTGTTAAAAAAGCGGAATCTCTCGGCGCGGAGGTGTTCGTTCAGTCCGCTAACGGCAACGAAGAGACGCAAATGTCGCAAATCGAGAATATGATCAACCGTGGCGTCGATGTGCTGGTCATTATCCCGTATAACGGCCAGGTATTAAGCAACGTGGTGAAAGAAGCGAAACAGGAAGGGATAAAAGTCCTGGCTTATGACCGCATGATTAATAATGCCGATATTGATTATTATATTTCGTTCGACAATGAAAAGGTGGGCGAATTACAGGCTAAAAGCCTGGTCGCAAAAGTGCCTCAGGGAAATTATTTCCTGATGGGCGGCTCGCCTGTGGATAACAACGCCAAACTGTTCCGCCAGGGACAAATGAAAGTGCTGAAGCCGTATATCGACGAGGGCAAAATTAAAGTCGTCGGCGACCAGTGGGCTGACGGTTGGTTACCGGAAAACGCGCTGAAAATTATGGAAAACGCGTTGACCGCAAATAACAACAAAATCGATGCGGTGGTGGCCTCTAACGATGCCACTGCGGGTGGCGCCATTCAGGCGCTGAGCGCGCAGGGTCTGGCCGGGAAAGTCGCTATTTCCGGCCAGGACGCCGACCTTGCGGGTGTAAAACGCATCATCGCGGGTACCCAGACCATGACGGTGTATAAGCCCATTACCGAGCTTGCCAATACGGCCGCCGAAATTGCCGTTGAGCTGGGCAATGGCCAGCAACCTAAAGCAGACGCGACGTTAAATAACGGCCTGAAAGACGTACCTGCTCGCCTGCTTACCCCTATCGAAGTCAACAAAGAGAATATTGACGCCACCGTGGTGAAAGACGGTTTCCATAAGAAGAGTGAACTGTAATCCAGCGCAGCCCCTGCCCGGCAGGGGCGCATTGACCTGCCCTGTTCATCTGTTGGGCTATGCGGAGCAGTTATGTCTTATTTACTTGAAATGAAAAGCATCACCAAAGCCTTCGGGGCGGTGAAAGCAGTCGATAACGTAAGCCTGCGGCTGAATCCCGGCGAAGTGATGTCGCTGTGCGGTGAAAATGGCTCGGGAAAATCCACGCTGATGAAAGTGTTGTGCGGGATCTACCCGCACGGCAGCTACGAGGGCGAAATTGTTTTTGCCGGTGAGGTGCTCCAGGCCACGCACATTCGCGATACCGAACGTAAAGGCATCGCTATCATTCACCAGGAGCTGGCGCTGGTGAAGCACCTTACCGTGCTGGAAAATATCTTTCTCGGTGCCGAACTCTCACGCCACGGCGTACTGGATTACGACACCATGACGCTGCGCTGCGAAAAACTGCTGGCTCAGGTGAGCCTGGCTATCTCACCGGATACGCGCGTGGGCGACTTAGGTTTAGGCCAGCAGCAGCTGGTCGAGATCGCCAAGGCGCTGAACAAACAGGTGCGCCTGCTGATCCTCGACGAACCAACCGCCTCACTCACCGAACAGGAAACCGCCGTACTGCTCAATATCATCCGCGATCTGCAAAACCACGGTATCGCCTGCATCTATATTTCGCACAAGCTCAATGAGGTGAAAGCCATTTCCGACACCATCTGCGTCATCCGCGACGGGCAGCACATCGGCACGCGTGAAGCAGAAGGCATGAGCGAGGATGACATCATCACCATGATGGTGGGTCGAGAACTCACCGCGCTGTATCCCAACGAACCGCACACCATCGGCGAAGAGCTCCTGCGCGTGGAAAACCTGACGGCGTGGCATCCCGTTAACCGCCATATCAAGCGCGTGGATAACCTCTCCTTCTCGCTGCACCGCGGCGAAATTCTCGGCATTGCGGGTTTAGTGGGTGCGGGTAGAACCGAGGCCGTGCAGTGTCTCTTTGGCGTCTGGCCGGGGCGCTGGGAAGGCAAAATTTATATCGACGGTCAGCCGGTAAAAATCGACAACTGCCAGCAGGCTATTGCTAAGGGCATTGCCATGGTGCCAGAAGACCGCAAAAAAGACGGCATCGTGCCGGTAATGGCGGTGGGAAAAAATATCACGCTGGCGGCGCTCAGCCAGTTTTCCGGCGCGCTGAGCAGCCTGGATGATGCCGCAGAACAGCAGTGTATTCTCCAGTCGCTTGCCCGGCTTAAGGTGAAAACCTCCTCGCCGGAGCTGGCGATAGGACGCCTGAGCGGCGGCAACCAGCAGAAAGCGATTCTGGCGCGCTGCCTGCTGCTTAATCCGCGCATTTTAATTCTGGACGAACCCACCCGCGGGATCGATATCGGCGCGAAGTATGAAATCTACAAGCTGATCAACCAGCTTGTGCAGCAAGGGATTGCCGTCATTGTTATCTCGTCCGAATTGCCTGAAGTGCTGGGGCTGAGCGACCGCGTGCTGGTCATGCATGAAGGGAAACTCAAAGCCAACCTGAACAACCAGAACCTGACGCAAGAGCAGGTGATGGAAGCTGCCTTAAGGAGCGAACGCCATGTCGAAAAGCAACCCGTCTGATATTAAAGTCGCTGTTCCGACGCCCGGTGCGTTCGCAGGACTTAAATCGCTGAATCTGCAAGTTTTTGTAATGATTGCCGCCATTATCGTGATCATGTTGTTCTTTACCTGGATGACCGATGGCTCCTATTTGAGCGCACGTAACGTCTCTAACCTGCTGCGTCAGACCGCCATCACCGGGATCCTGGCGGTGGGGATGGTCTTTGTGATTATCTCAGCGGAAATTGACCTGTCGGTAGGGTCGATGATGGGTCTGCTCGGCGGCGTGGCGGCAATTTTTGACGTCTGGCTAGGCTGGCCGCTGCCGCTGACGATTGCGGTCACGCTGGTGCTAGGTCTGCTGCTGGGGGCGTGGAATGGCTGGTGGGTGGCCTACCGTAAAGTCCCGTCGTTTATCGTCACCTTAGCGGGGATGCTGGCCTTCCGCGGCATTCTGATTGGGATCACCAACGGCACCACCGTCTCCCCGACCAGCGCCTCGATGTCCCAGATTGGCCAAAGCTACCTCTCTGATGGCGTCGGTTTTACGATCGGCGTGGTTGGGCTGATGGCGTTTGTCGCGTGGCAATGGCGAGGACGCATGCGTCGCCAGGCGCTGGGGCTGGCCTCGCCTGCCTCAACCTCGGTTGTCGGCCGTCAGGCGCTTACTGCGGTGATTGTGCTGGGGGCCATCTGGCTGTTAAACGATTATCGCGGTGTCCCAACGCCCGTTCTGCTGCTGGCGCTGTTGCTGTTAGGTGGGATGTTTATGGCCACACGTACCGCATTCGGTCGCCGTATTTATGCCATCGGCGGCAATCTGGAAGCCGCGCGTTTATCTGGTATCAACGTAGAACGCACCAAACTCGCCGTCTTTGCCATCAACGGCCTGATGGTGGCCATCGCGGGGCTGATCCTCAGTTCGCGACTGGGGGCGGGCTCCCCGTCTGCGGGTAACATTGCCGAGCTGGACGCCATCGCCGCCTGCGTGATTGGCGGGACCAGCCTCGCCGGGGGCATTGGCAGCGTGGCGGGGGCGGTGATGGGCGCATTTATTATGGCTTCGCTGGATAACGGGATGAGTATGATGGACGTGCCGACGTTTTGGCAGTATATCGTCAAGGGTGCCATTCTTTTGCTGGCAGTCTGGATGGACTCTGCCACCAAGCGGCGCGCCTGATAACACTATTGTGACTAATTTGGGAAATGAGCCATGTTTGAAAAGCGTCACCGCATTACGTTGTTATTCAATGCCAACAAAGCCTATGACCGGCAGGTGGTTGAAGGGGTTGGCGAATATTTGCAGGCGTCGCAATCCGAATGGGATATTTTCATCGAAGAAGATTTTCGTACCCGTCTGGAGAACATCAAAGACTGGCTGGGAGACGGGGTCATCGCTGACTTTGACGACCCCGTGATTGAACAGTTGCTGAGTGGCGTCGACGTGCCTATCGTGGGCGTTGGCGGCTCTTACCATACACCGGAACATTACCCCCCCGTCCACTACATCGCCACGGATAACCATGCTCTGGTCGAGACCGCCTTCCTCCATTTAAAGGAGAAAGGCGTACATCGTTTTGCGTTTTACGGATTGCCCGCCACCAGCGGAAAGCGCTGGGCGATGGAGCGTGAATATGCCTTCTGCCAGCTGGTTGCCCAGGAGAAGTATCGCGGCGTCGTTTATCAGGGGCTGGAAACCGCGCCAGAAAACTGGCAGCACGCACAAAATCGTCTGGCTGACTGGCTGCAAACGCTGCCGCCCCAGACAGGGATTATCGCCGTGACGGACGCCCGCGCCCGCCACGTATTACAGGTGTGCGAACATTTGCATATTCCGGTGCCTGAAAAGCTGTGCGTGATTGGTATTGATAACGAAGAGCTTACGCGCTATCTGTCGCGCGTGGCGCTCTCATCCGTGGCTCAGGGTACCCGTCAGATGGGCTATCAGGCCGCAAAGCTGCTGCACAGACTGTTAGACAACGAATCCCTGCCGCTCCAGCGTCTGCTGGTTCCGCCCGTTCGCGTGGTCGAGCGTCGCTCAACTGACTACCGCTCCTTAAACGATCCGGCCGTGATTCAGGCGATGCACTACATTCGCAATCATGCCTGCAAAGGGATTAAGGTCGATCAGGTGCTCGATTCGGTCGGCATTTCACGTTCGAATCTGGAGAAGCGGTTCAAAGAGGAAGTCGGTGAGACGATTCACGCCGTGATCCATGCGGAAAAGCTGGAGAAAGCGCGCAGTCTGCTGATCTCCACCTCGCTGTCGATCAACGAGATTTCACAGATGTGCGGCTATCCGTCGCTTCAGTATTTCTATTCGGTGTTCAGAAAAGAGTATGACACCACGCCGAAGGAGTACCGGGAACGGTACAGTGAAGTCCTGCTCTAGAAAAAAGAACGCCTTCCAGTGGAAGGCGTTTTTCATTACATATGTGCGGCAATCAGACGCTGGTTATCCTGGTACATGGAGAACAGGTAATTGTTATAACGCTGTCCCTGAGTGGAATAACCTTTCAGCTTGTGGATCATCGCCGTAGCCGTTACTTCCTGATCCGCCTTACGCAGCTGAGCGCGTGACTTACGGAACGAGGAGTAGGCCGGGTGGGTGTTCAGGTTCACCACATAGGCATTCACGGAATCTTTCACCGATTCAAACTGTGAATAGCCCTTCACCTTGCCGGGTGCATTAGTACAACGACCTTTTGCGCATTTCATGCCAAACAGATTGTTGTTGTTGCGCGCCAGCTTCGAGGTGCCCCAACCGCTTTCGGCGGCGGCCATTGTCGCGACCATACTGCCTGGAATAATGTCCACACGCTCTAACAGAGTGTTCCACGGCACACGACGCGTGTTCCCGCTCCACTTCACTTTATAGCGTTTGGCGATGTCTTTCAGACGAGTGCGCTCAGACGGCGACCAGCGGCTATCGTACTGTTTGGAGATCAGCCAGTTACGATCCGCAGTAATCGCGGCATTTTGACTTTTAATGTAAGGCATTACCGTCCGGAGAAACGCTTTTTTCCTTGGTGTCCCGGAAGGGTATTTTCGCAAATCAGGAAGTGAACTACTCTTTGCACTATTGCGAGAATACTCTTGTTTACTGCTAACCTTACTGCTTGTCGTCTTTATTACGTGGGCTTTCTTACTCGTTGTATCCGCGTGCGTCTTTGCAAGCACCTCACCTGAAAATGCCATGGTGAGTAACATGAGTATCGCGGCCCCATATCGTCGAATGGGAGTCGATATCATTAGGTCTCCTGGTCGGATATAAACATTCCAACACCTTATTTTCTTCAAAAATTTGAGAGCGGAATCTCAAATCATACCAAAAATAGTCCTCAAGAGCACGTATACAAATAGTCCAATTCCGAAACTATGTCATCCGGAACATGCTCATTAAATCACCAGCACTGGAAAAATGTGCGCGATATCGCAGATAACTGCCTAATTTTGCGCGGGATCACTCATCCCTTCGCGTCCTCCTGGCAGAAAGCCTCAGAGGAGGAGTTTTTCCCCTGAGCCGAGTGGCACACTGGTCAAAAATGCCGCGACAGGAAAATGGAATGAAACGCACTGCATTAGCTGTTCTGATGTTACCCGCATTCGCGCATGCCGACTGGTCATCGCCGGAATTTAACGCGTTTAGCGCTGAAGGTACCGGCGTCTTTACCAGCCAGGCAACGCTTGCGAAGGGTACCCGCCCGCTGACGTTGAGTCTTGATAACGCGTGCTGGCAGCCGACAGGTGCCATTAAACTCAACGAGATGCTGTCGCTCAAACCCTGCGAAGGGACCCCACCGCAGTGGCGGTTATTCCGTGACGGCGTTTATCAGATGCGTATTGATACGCGCTCGGGAACGCCGACGCTGATGTTGACGGTACAAAGTGCGGCGCCACAGCCTGTCGCAAACGTTACCCGCCAGTGCCCGAAGTGGGACGGCAAACCGCTCACGATCGATGTCGTTAACACCTTTCCGGAAGGCACGGTGGTGCGTGATTTTTACAGCAAACAGACCGCGACCGTTCAAAACGGCAAAGTAATTCTTCAGCCAGCCGCCAACAGCAATGGCCTGCTGCTGCTTGAGCGCGCCGAGACGGACAAACCCGCGCCATTCAGCTGGCAAAACGCCACCGTCTATTTCGTGCTGACCGATCGCTTCGTAAATGGCGACCCCACCAACGACAACAGCTATGGCCGCCATAAAGACGGTATGCAGGAGATTGGTACTTTCCACGGCGGCGATCTGAAAGGGCTTACCAGCAAACTGGATTACCTTCAGCAACTGGGCGTGAATGCGCTCTGGATAAGCTCACCGCTGGAGCAAATCCACGGCTGGGTTGGCGGCGGCACCAAAGGGGATTTCCCCCACTACGCCTATCACGGCTATTACACTCAGGACTGGACGAAACTCGACGCCAATATGGGCAGCGAAGATGATTTACGCCAGCTTGTCGACGACGCGCACAGGCGCGGTATCCGCGTCCTGTTTGACATTGTCATGAACCACGCGGGTTATGCGACGCTTGCAGATATGCAGGAGTATCAGTTTGGCGCGCTCTATTTGCAGGGCGATGAGCTGAAAAAAAACCTCGGCGAGCGCTGGACTGACTGGAAGCCAGGCGCCGGTCAAAGCTGGCACAGCTTCAACGATTACATCAACTTCAGTGACAAAGCCGCATGGGAAAAATGGTGGGGTAAAAAATGGATCCGTACCGATATCGGTGATTATGACAACCCGGGCTTTGACGATCTGACCATGTCGCTGGCCTTCCTGCCGGATCTGAAAACGGAATCTAAGATCCCGTCAGGTTTGCCGAACTTTTATCAACACAAGCCCGACACCAACGCGAAAGTGATGACGAATTTCACGCCGCGAGATTACCTGACCCACTGGCTCAGCCAGTGGGTACGTGACTACGGCATCGACGGCTTCCGGGTCGATACCGCTAAGCACGTTGAGCCTGAAGCCTGGCAGCAACTGAAAAACCAGGCCAGCCAGGCGCTGGCCGCGTGGAAAGCCGCCAACCCGGACAAAAAACTCGACAATGCGCCATTCTGGATGACCGGTGAATCCTGGGGCCACGGCGTGATGCAGAGCGATTATTACCGCCACGGCTTCGATGCGATGATCAACTTTGACTATCAGGAGCAGGCGGCGAAAGCGGTGGACTGTCTGGCCGATATGGATTTGACCTGGCAGCAAATGGCAGAAAAGCTGCAAAGTTTTAATGTGCTGAGCTATCTCTCCTCCCATGATACGCGTCTGTTCCGTGAAGGGGGCCAGCGCGCCGCTGAGTTACTGCTGCTGGCACCGGGAAGCGTCCAGATCTATTACGGCGATGAATCAGAGCGTCCATTCGGCCCGACGGGCTCCGATCCGCTACAGGGAACCCGTTCGGATATGAACTGGCAGGACGTCACGGGTAAACAGGCGTTAACTGTCGCCCACTGGCAGCTTCTGGGGCAGTTCCGCGCCCGTCATCCGGCGGTGGGTGAAGGCAAGCAAACAACGCTGTCAATGAAAGAGGGCTACGGCTTTGTGCGCGAGCACAAGGGCGATAAGGTGATGGTGGTGTGGGCGGGTAATCAATAGACCCCCTCACCCTAACCCTCTCCCCAGGGGGAGAGGGCCGGTGTGAGGGGCATTCACCAGAACAATTCACCACACAAATACAAACCCGCCACATAAAACAACAAATCCGACCACATCCGCCGATTTGCACCAACACGGTGCTGGCGTTATGGTTACTGCCTTTCATATTAAGCCCGACAGATCACCTGCTATGACGTTTTCACTATTCGGCGACAAATTTACCCGCCATTCAGGCATTACCCGCCTGATGGAGGATCTCAACGACGGGCTGCGCACCCCAGGCGCTATCATGCTTGGCGGCGGAAACCCGGCTCAAATTCCGGAGATGAACACCTACTTCCAGACGCTGCTGGCAGAGATGCTGGAAAACGGTAAAGCAACCGATGCGCTATGTAATTACGACGGCCCTCAGGGTAAAACAGAACTACTGACGCTTCTGGCGGCAATGCTGCGGGAAGCGCTGGGTTGGGATATCGAACCACAGAATATTGCACTGACAAACGGCAGTCAGAGCGCGTTTTTCTACTTATTCAATCTGTTCGCCGGACGCCGCGCCGACGGCACCACGAAAAAAGTGCTGTTCCCGCTGGCAGCGGAGTATATCGGCTATGCCGATGCCGGCCTCGAAGAAGACCTGTTTGTTTCCGCACGTCCGAATATCGAGTTGCTGCCAGAGGGCCAGTTCAAATATCACGTCGATTTTGAACATCTGCATATCGGTGAAGAGACGGGCATGATCTGCGTATCACGTCCCACCAACCCGACGGGCAACGTGATCACCGACGACGAGCTGATGAAGCTGGATGCGCTGGCGAATCAGCACGGCATCCCGCTGGTGATCGATAACGCCTATGGCGTACCGTTCCCGGGGATCATCTTCAGCGAAGCGCGTCCGCTATGGAACCCGAATATCATCCTCTGCATGAGCCTCTCCAAGCTGGGCCTGCCGGGCAGTCGTTGCGGCATTATCATTGCTAACGAGAAAATCATCACCGCCATTACCAACATGAACGGCATTATCAGCCTTTCCCCTGGCGGCATCGGCCCGGCGATGATGTGCGAGATGATCAGGCGTAACGACCTGCTGCGCCTGTCGAATGAGGTGATTAAGCCGTTTTACTCTCAGCGCGTTCAGGAAACTATCGCCATCCTTCGCCGCTACTTACCGGAAGAACGCTGCCTGATCCATAAACCGGAAGGGGCAATTTTCCTGTGGCTGTGGTTCAAGGACCTGCCCATTACGACAGAGCTGCTTTATCAGCGTCTGAAAAAACGTGGCGTGCTGATGGTGCCAGGGGATTACTTCTTCCCGGGACTGGATAAGCCGTGGCCGCATACGCACCAGTGCATGCGCATGAACTACGTCCCGGACCCGGAAAAAATCGAAGCGGGTGTGAAAATTCTCGCCGAAGAGATTGAGAACGCCTGGCGCGAGGCCGGTTAATAAAACCTCAGGCCAGATTACGCAGCCGTTCCGCGCGTAATCTGGCGGGGTCTATGCAGCGCAGCGCGTGGGTGGGACAGGCTTCGACGCAGGCGGGACCGCCCTCGCGATGCGCGCACAAATCACATTTCAGCGCCTGAACGCAATCTTCCACGACCCGAACCTGCATTGCCCCGAACGGGCACGCCACCATACAGCTTTTGCAGCCGATACAGCGAGCCTGCTCAACGAGCCAGGCTCCCGCAGCACGGTGAATGGCCCCCGTCGGGCAGACATTCGCGCAGGGCGCATCTTCACACTGGTGGCAGCCCACGGCCGTGGTGAAGGTACCCCCCTTAACCACGCGGATCCGTGACGTAAGCGCTTCTGGCGTGGCGCTGCTTTGATGCGACATCATGCACGCCACCTCACAGGTGCGGCACCCGATACATTTTTCTGGATCCGTCAGAATAAATCGGTTCATCAGTTACGCCTCGCGCACGTTAAACCCCAGTTCTTTCGAGATAGCTTCCGCCGTGTCACGCAGCGGTTTTAGCAAGTTTTTCTCACCCACCTGCTTCATGCGCGACGTCGACAGCGAAATGGAGATGGCATAGGGCACGCGCCCGTGAATATCAAAGACCGGCACGGCGATACATGACACACCCAGCTCGTTCTCTTCTTTATCCATCGCCATACTGTGATCGCGAATTTCCGCCAGCTCATCATACATCGCGCTCAGTTCGGTGATGGTGTTGCGGGTCAAAGGTTGGATCTGTTCCTGGTGGCTTTCCCAGTAGCTCGCCACGTAATCCTGATGACCAAACGCCATATAGATTTTGCCCATCGCAGAACAATAGAGCGGCATATGCTGGCCGATATATGCGCGCGTGCGCAGCATACCGGTTGTCGGCTCAAGCTTATAAATCAGGATCGCGTGGTCATCTTCACGGCTGGAGAAGTTGACCGTTTCGCCGGTGGCAATGTTCAGCGCCTCGAGGTGCGGCGCCGCCACGTGAATAATATTGAGCGATGAAAGCGCCTTTTGCCCGACGGCGATAAATTTGGTGGTCAGACGATAGCTCCCTGCCGCCGGTGCCGGCGTCACGTACCCGCACGACTGCAACCCCTGCAATAACCGGTGCACGGTGCTTTTATTCAGCCCCGCCAGTTCTGATAAATGCGCAAGCGGACACCCGTTCGGATAGTTACTGAGGATTTCAATCAGCATCAGGCCGCGAAACAAGCTCTGGCTACCTGCTGGCCTCTCTTTTTCTTGCGTCATTTCGCTCTCTTTTATGCTCATCAAATGGCTCCTGTTTATCGCGCCCTGATGGTAGCGCAAAGTGTGGTTTAGTTCACGATCTCAACAGAAAAAACACAACCATTTGATTTTAATCGATTTTGAAAAACGTGAATGTCGTTGATCTGACAAAATTTGATCGTTATATTTGAAATCAGATTTCGTATAGTGAAATTTAGCGATAAAAAAGCACTCGCACTTGCCACTAAAAAAACAGGAGAACAGGGATGAAAGTGACCTTCGAAGAGTTGAAAGCGGCGTTCAATCGGGTTCTGCTCGATCGCGGTGTAAAAGCGGATACTGCAGACGCCTGCGCCGAGATGTTCGCCCGCACCACGGAGTCCGGCGTTTATTCACACGGCGTCAACCGCTTCCCGCGATTTATTCAGCAGCTTGACGCAGGCGACATCATCCCTGACGCCCAGCCGAAACGCGTAACGACATTAGGTGCCATCGAACAGTGGGATGCCCAGCGTTCCATCGGCAACCTGACGGCGAAGAAGATGATGGACCGTGCTACCGAGCTGGCGTCCGATCACGGGATCGGCCTGGTGGCGCTGCGTAACGCTAACCACTGGATGCGCGGCGGCAGCTACGGCTGGCAGGCGGCGGAGAAAGGCTATATCGGCATCTGCTGGACCAACTCTATTGCCGTGATGCCCGCGTGGGGATCAAAAGAATGCTGCATCGGCACAAACCCGCTGATCGTCGCTATCCCGTCGAATCCAATCACCATGGTCGATATGTCGATGTCGATGTTCTCCTACGGCATGCTGGAGGTGAATCGCCTGGCCGGACGCGAATTACCGGTCGACGGCGGCTTTGACGATGAAGGCAATCTGACCAGAGAGCCGGGCGTGATTGAGAAAAACCGTCGCATTCTGCCCATGGGCTACTGGAAAGGTTCCGGCTTGTCGATTGTGCTCGACATGATCGCCACCCTGCTCTCTGACGGCGCGTCCGTCGCGGAAGTGACCCAGGACAACAGCGACGAATACGGCGTATCGCAGATCTTTATCGCCATCGAAGTGGAGCGCCTGATCGACGGTCCAACCCGCGATGCCAAACTACAGCGCATCATGGACTTCATCACCACCGCAGAACGCGCTGATGAAAATGTCGCCGTCCGTCTGCCAGGCCATGAGTTCACACGCCTGCTGGAGGAGAATCGCCGCAACGGCATCACGGTTGACGACAGCGTGTGGGCGAAAATCCAGTCTCTGTAAGGAGTGGGTCATGATATTCGGACATATTGCACAGCCAAATCCATGTCGCCTGCCGCTGGCGATAGAAAAGGCGCTTAATTTTCTGCGTACCACGGATTTCACCACCCTGGCGCCGGGCGTGATCGAAATTGAAGGCCGCAACATTTTTGCCCAGGTTCTCGACCTCACCACAAAGGAACAACACGAGAACCGCCCTGAAGTACATCGCCGCTATCTGGATATCCAGTTTCTGGCCTGGGGCGAAGAAAAAATCGGTATTGCTATTGATACCGGGAATAACAAAATCAGCGAATCATTGCTGGAGCAACGGGATATTATTTTTTATCACGACAGCGAACATGAGTCATTTATCGAAATGATACCTGGCAGTTACGCCATATTTTTCCCGCAGGATGTTCACCGTCCTGCCTGTATTAAAAACAAGGGATCCGCAATTCGTAAAATTGTGGTGAAAGTGGCCATCAGCGAATTAGATTAATTTTCTGATAAATACAGGAATGCGAAATGACCAACACCGGTTTTATTATTGGTGCGTACCCCTGTGCACCCTCATTTCACCAGAAAGGGGAGCAGGAAGAATACGCCTTCTGGCGGGAACTTTCCGACACGCCAAATATTCGCGGGCTGGAACAACCTTGCCTTGAAAATCTCCATCCGTTTGGTGATGAATGGCTGTTTCGTCATACGCCGGGCGACTGGCAGATCGTTGTCACAGCCGTTATGGAAACCATGTGCCGCCGCGGCAGCAACGGCGCGTTTGGCCTGGCGTCCGCGGACGAAGAACAGCGTAAAGCGTGCATTGAATATTACCGCCATCTGCATCAAAAGATTGATGCCGTTAACACCCGCTTTCCCGGGAAAGTGATCGCTCTGGAAATGCAGGCCGCACCGCAGGCGGGTAATGATTCTGTCGAGCAAGCGACAGAAGCATTCTCCCGCTCGGTACGGGAAATCGCGAGCTGGGACTGGGGCTGCGATCTGGTGCTGGAACACTGTGATGCGATGAATGGCCCGGCGCCGCGTAAAGGGTTCTTGCCCTTAGAGCAGGTGCTGGAGGTAGTGAAAGAGACCGATATCAGCGTCTGTATCAACTGGGCACGTTCGGCCATCGAAGGTCGCAACACCGCCCTTCCGCTGGAACATGTTCAGGCGGCACTCGCTGCCGGCAAGCTGGGGGCGCTGATGTTTTCGGGCACGACCCCTCACGGTGAGTATGGAGAATGGCAGGATCTGCACGCGCCGTTTTCTTCGTTCTGCGCCGACAGTCTCATGTCCACTGAACATGTAAAAACGCTGTTTACTGCGGCGAGCGCCGCAACATTGAAATTCTCCGGTATTAAATTACTGGAAATAAATGCTAATGCTGACGTCAGCCATCGCATCGCTATTTTGCGCGACGGCATTAGCGCTATGAATAAAGCGTCACAATAAAAATAAAGAATACATTTTCCGGTTACCTTCAATGAGATATTAACTATGAATATTTCTTCTAATGCTCTACACGCGGACATTCCGCGCCAGCGCTGGCTAAGGATCATTCCCCCTATTCTTATCGCCTGCATTATTTCCTATATGGACCGCGTAAATATAGCTTTTGCGATGCCCGGCGGTATGGATGAAGAGCTGGGCATTTCCGCCACGATGGCGGGCCTGGCGGGGGGGATCTTTTTTATCGGCTATTTGTTCCTGCAAGTTCCCGGCGGCAAAATTGCCGTGCACGGCAGCGGTAAGAAGTTTATCGGCTGGTCGCTGGTTGCCTGGGCGGTGATCTCGGTTCTGACCGGGCTTGTGACCAACCAGTATCAGCTGCTGGTACTGCGCTTCTTACTCGGCGTGGCGGAAGGTGGGATGCTGCCCGTTGTGCTCACGATGATCAGTAACTGGTTCCCGGATGCCGAGCGCGGCCGCGCCAATGCGATTGTGATCATGTTCGTGCCCATCGCCGGGATCATCACCGCCCCGCTGTCGGGCTGGATTATTACCGCTCTCGACTGGCGCTGGCTGTTCATTATTGAAGGTCTGATGTCCGTTGTTGTGCTGGTGCTGTGGGCGTTCACCGTCTACGACCGACCGCAGGAAGCACGCTGGATCTCTGAGGCCGAGAAAAACTACCTGGTACAAACGCTGGCGGCAGAGCAGCAGGCCATTGCGGGTAAAGAGGTGAAAAACGCCTCGCTCAGCGCGGTGCTGTCTGACAAAACCATGTGGCAGCTGATCGCCCTCAACTTCTTCTACCAGACTGGCATTTACGGTTACACCCTCTGGCTGCCCACCATTCTGAAGGAGCTGACGCACACCAGCATCGGCCAGGTGGGAATGCTCGCCATTCTGCCTTACATCGGCGCCATTGCCGGCATGTTCCTGTTCTCTACGCTCTCTGACCGCACCGGCAAGCGCAAGCTGTTTGTCTCCCTGCCATTGATTGGCTTTGCGCTCTGCATGTTCCTCTCCGTGGCGCTGAAAGAGCACACCTGGCTGGCCTATGCCGCGCTGGTGGGCTGTGGCTTCTTCTTGCAATCCGCAGCGGGGGTGTTCTGGACCATACCGGCGCGTCTGTTCAGCGCTGAGATGGCGGGTGGCGCTCGCGGCGTGATTAATGCCCTGGGCAACCTCGGCGGGTTCTGCGGTCCTTATGCGGTAGGCGTACTGATCACCCTGTACAGCAAAGACGCAGGCGTTTACTGCCTGGCAGTTTCGCTGGCGCTGGCATCGCTGCTGGCCCTGCTGTTACCGGCGAAATGCGATGCCGGAGCAGAGCCCAACCCCACGGTGACTCCACATAAACGTGCGGCCTGAGGCCCTCATCTGACCCACTAAACCAAACCGTAGGCCGGGTAAGCGAAGCGCCACCCGGCAATTAAGCGAGAAGAAGATGAGTGAAAAAGAGCCCTTCTGGCTGGGTATCGATTGTGGCGGTACTTATCTGAAAGCCGGTTTATACAACAGCCAGGGCAAAGAAGTCTGTATTGAACGCCGCTCAGTGGCCACGCTCAGCCCCCGCGCCGGCTACGCCGAGCGGGATATGCACCAGCTCTGGCAGCACTGCCACAAAACCGTCGCCCTGCTGCTCAAAAATTCAGGCGCTGACGGCGGTCAGATCAAAGGCGTTGGCATTTCAGCCCAGGGCAAGGGGCTGTTTCTGCTCGATAAACAGGATCGCCCCCTTGGTAACGCCATTCTCTCCTCCGATCGCCGTGCGCTGGAGATCGTGCAACGCTGGCAGCAGGACGGTATACCCGAAAAGCTCTATCCGCATACTCGCCAGACGCTGTGGACGGGGCATCCGGCCTCACTCCTGCGCTGGGTTAAAGAGAACGAGCCGCAGCGGTATCAGCAAATTGGCAGCGTGATGATGGCGCACGATTACCTGCGCTGGTGTCTGACCGGGGTCAAAGGCTGCGAAGAGAGCAACATCTCGGAATCCAATCTCTACAACATGAATACCGGGCAGTACGATCCGCAGCTCACGCGCTGGCTCGGCATCAGCGACATTGACGGTGCCCTGCCGCCTATTATCGGTTCAGCAGAAATTTGCGGGGAAATCACCGCTCAGGCAGCCGCACTGACCGGTCTCACGGCGGGTACTCCCGTCGTTGGTGGACTGTTTGATGTGGTTTCCACCGCGATCTGCGCCGGGCTGCATGACGAACATACGCTGAATGCCGTAATGGGGACCTGGGCCGTAACCAGTGGGATTGCCCACGGCATCCGCGACAACGAGCCTTTCCCCTACGTCTATGGCCGCTACGTCCATCCGCAGCAGTTCATCGTTCATGAAGCCAGCCCCACGTCGTCCGGCAACCTGGAATGGCTGACGGCCCAATGGGGCGATATGTCATTCGATGAGATTAACCACGCCGTGGCCAGCCTGCCAAAAGCTGAAAGCGATGTGTTCTTCCTGCCTTTCCTCTACGGCAGCAACGCCGGGCTGGAGATGACCAGCGGCTTCTATGGCTTGCAGGCGCTGCATACCCGCGCGCACCTCCTCCAGGCGGTTTATGAAGGGGTGGTATTCAGCCACATGACCCACCTCAACCGTATGCTCGAACGCTTTCCCCACGTGCAGGCCTTGCGTGTGACGGGCGGCCCAACCCATTCGGACGTGTGGATGCAGATGATCGCGGACGTCAGCGGCCTGGCGATTGAACTCCCGCAGGTGGAAGAGACCGGCTGTTCCGGTGCGGCGCTGGCCGCGCTCGTCGGTACAGGCCTCTATCCCGATTTTTACGCCGCTCAGCGCGCCCTCAGGCATGACATCCGGATGATTGAACCTGACATGCGTGCCCATGCCGCCTACCAGCGCAAATATCACCGTTACCAGCTACTGATTTCAGCATTACAGGGCTATCACGCCCGTGTTAAGGAGTACGACCTATGAGCCGACCATTATTGCAGCTGGCGCTCGACCACACCTCGCTTCAGGCCGCGCAGCGCGATGTCGCGACGCTTTCCGATCACGTCGACATCGTCGAAGCCGGCACCATTCTATGCCTGACCGAAGGGCTAAACGCCGTTCGCGCCCTGCGTGCGCAGTGTCCGGATAAAATTATCGTGGCGGACTGGAAAGTCGCCGATGCCGGAGAAACGCTGGCTGAGCAGGCGTTTGGCGCAGGCGCAAACTGGATGACCATCATCTGTGCCGCCCCGCTGGCCACCGTTGAACGTGGCCACGAGGTCGCACTGCGCGGCGGCGGCGAGATCCAGATGGAGCTGTTTGGCAACTGGACGCTGGACGACGCGCGCGCGTGGCATCGCATCGGGGTGAAGCAGGCGATCTACCACCGCGGGCGCGACGCACAGGCCAGCGGCCAGCAGTGGGGCGAGGCGGATCTCAGCAAAATGAAGGCGCTGTCCGATATCGGTTTGCAGCTTTCTATAACTGGCGGTATCACCCCCGCTGACCTGTCGCTGTTTAAGCAGATCAACGTCAAAGCCTTCATTGCCGGGCGCGCGCTGGCAGGCGCCGATAATCCGCCGCTGGTGGCACAGGCATTCCATTCGCAAATCCGCGACATCTGGGGAGAGTAACCATGCGCCAGCATCCGTTAGGCATTTACGAAAAAGCGCTGCCGAAAGATCTCTCCTGGCCGGAGCGCCTGGTTCTGGCAAAAAGCTGCGGCTTCGATTTTGTGGAGATGTCGGTGGATGAGACCGACGAGCGTTTATCGCGCCTTGAATGGAGTACCACGCAGCGCGCCTCTCTGGTGGAAGCGATGCTGGAGACCGGCGTGGCCATCCCGTCGATGTGCTTGTCTGCCCACCGTCGCTTCCCGTTTGGCAGCCGCGATGAAATCGTGCGTCAACGCGCCCGCGAGATCATGACCAAAGCCATCCGGCTGGCCCGTGATTTGGGTATTCGCACCATCCAGCTTGCGGGTTATGACGTGTACTACGAGGAGCACGACGAGGGCACGCAACAGCGCTTTGCCGAAGGGCTGGCGTGGGCCGTAGAGCAGGCCGCTGCCGCGCAGGTAATGCTGGCGGTAGAGATCATGGACACCGCGTTTATGAACTCCATCAGCAAGTGGAAAAAGTGGGACGACATGCTCGCCTCGCCATGGTTCAGCGTTTACCCGGACGTCGGCAACCTGAGCGCGTGGGGCAACGACGTCACCGCCGAGCTGACGCTGGGCATTGACCGCATCGCCGCTATCCACCTGAAAGATACCCGGCCCGTTACCGAGCAAAGCCCCGGACAGTTCCGCGACGTGCCGTTTGGCGAGGGCTGCGTCGATTTCGTTGGCGTGTTTAACACGCTGAATCAACTTAATTATCGCGGCGCATTTCTGATTGAAATGTGGACCGAGAAAGCCAAAGAGCCGGTGCTGGAGATCATCCAGGCGCGCCGCTGGATTGAAGCCCGAATGCAGGAAGGAGGCATGACATGTTAGAACAACTCAAAGCCGAGGTGCTGGCGGCAAATCTCGCCCTGCCCGCCCACCAGCTGGTGACGTTCACCTGGGGCAACGTCAGCGCGGTTGACCGTGCCAGCGGCATGATGGTGATCAAACCATCCGGCGTGGAGTACGACGTGATGAACGCAGAAGATATGGTGGTGGTAAATATCGCCACAGGTAAAGTGGTCGAGGGGAGTAAAAAGCCCTCCTCCGACACCCCGACCCATCTCGCGCTGTATCGTCGTTACCCGGAAATTGGCGGCATTGTGCATACCCATTCCCGCCACGCCACCATCTGGTCGCAGGCGGGGCAGGATTTACCCGCGTGGGGAACGACGCACGCGGACTATTTTTACGGTGCGATCCCCTGCACGCGGCTGATGACCACGGCTGAAATCGCGGGTGAATATGAATACCAGACGGGGGAAGTCATTATCAAAACCTTCGAGGAGCGCGACATAAGCCCGATGCAGGTCCCGGCGGTGCTGGTTCATTCTCACGGCCCGTTTGCCTGGGGCAAAGACGCTGCCGATGCGGTACACAATGCCGTGGTGCTGGAAGAATGCGCCTATATGGGGCTTTTCTCGCGCCAGCTTGCACCTCAGCTTCCGGTTATGCAGCAGGAATTGCTGGATAAGCATTACCTGCGCAAGCATGGCGCAAATGCCTATTACGGCCAGTGATCATCCGGAATTAATATGCTCTTTACAGTACCGCCGTTTCCAGACGGCGGGCGTTAACCCGGTATGTTTTGAGAATATTTGCCGGAAATAACCCACGTCATTAAAACCGCACCGGGCGGCCACTTCAGTTAATGAGGCCGCATCGTTCAGCAGCAGTTTTTCAGCGGCCCTGACGCGCTGGCGGTGAATTGCCTCCGTCAGGGTTAAATGAAACGTCCGACGAAATACTCGCCCCAGGTAATCTGCGTTGCAGTGCAGCTCTTTTGCCAGCTGCGAAGTGGACAGGGGCAGTCCACGCTGACGTTACCGATGCCGGTCCGCCGTGTGTACGGCAACCCGCAGGTGAGCCAGCAGGCGAGGAAAGTCGCATTGCAGCGTGGACCGCTGATTTACTGCCTGGAAGAAGCCGATAACGGCGCAAATCTGCATAACCTTTCTTTGCCCCAGGACAGCGCGTTTCGGGTCTTCGAAGGCAAAGGCATTTTCGCGCACAAGATGCTGATACAGGCGGAAGGGATCGGGTGTCAGGCGAAGGACACTGATGCTCTGTGGCAGTACGACCACTCGCCGGTAGAACGTCAGCCCCGGACGCTGACCTTTATTCCGTGGTTTAGCTGGGCAAACCGGGGAGAAGGGGAAATGCGGATATGGGTGGATGAGGGCATAATTTAAAAAAATAATACATCGTTATATATATAATATACTTAAGGAAGGTGCGAACAAGTTCCTGATATGAGATCATCATATTCATCCGGAGCGC
>ERZ773228.809-NODE-809-length-35275-cov-4.917178_pt1 | contig 35275 bp, 30 predicted proteins | sample MGYA00580524_ERZ773228 | MGnify/ENA primary metagenome ERZ773228 (study PRJEB29015, sample SAMEA2737768) | human gut metagenome | biome: human gut; feature: human-associated habitat; material: faeces | place: China | collected 2012 ... | reverse complement strand
TTTCTGCGGTGAATACTATTTCTCTTCCTTGTGTATAACCTATTTCAAAGGCTAGTAAACTTTTATCTTTTAAATATTTACTTGCGCTTTCAAGTATTTTATTATAAAAATATAGCCCATTATCCTCTGCATATAAAGCTAAGTGAGGCTCATTGCTTTCTACAATATTCATTATTTCTTCATTATATGATATATATGGTGGATTAGATATAATAACATCATATTTTTTATTTAATGGTTTTAACATATCACCTTCATAAAAATTGATGTCAACATTATTTATCTTAGCATTCTCTCTTGCAACAGATAGAGCATTACTTGATATATCAACCGCATCCATATTACAATTTATTTCTTTTTTTAATGTAATGGCAATACAACCACTACCAGTACCAAGATCAACAATATCTATTTTTTTATCAAAATATTTTTTGGTATAATTACATTTATAGTTTGTATATTTATTAAATAAGGGCTTCCTATCCAGAAGCCCTTATTTTCTCTCATTAATTCCAACTATTTATTAACACGCTTTCATATACTACTCATCTGCCAATTCTCATCCCTCTTTAATCGTTCCTGTGCTTGTTAGTTCAATAAATTTTGATGGGTAATACCGTTCGTCCATTTTAACTTTCAATAATTTATAAAACTGTTCATTATGAGTTGAAATAACGATTTGTCTTCCAAAATCTGTTGTAATGGTTCTTAATACATCTATAAATGACAACAAATTAATTCCATCCAAATGCTGAATAGGATCATCAATAAAAATTGTATTAAATGTGGTATTTTTTTCACTCAAAACTTTGGAAAGAAAAATACATAATGACAAAATATTTACCTGGGCTGAACTCAAATACACGACTGGTGACATTTTGTTATTTTCAGATTCATCATAAGTATAAATATGTGTTTTTAAACCTTCATTATCTTTTTCTGTCAAGAACTTGATATGCTTCATTGTAGGATGAGGATCAATTTTGTTATATATTTGATTAATTATATCAGAATTAAAATATTCATTTGTCTTGTTCATTACATAATCCTCAACATAATCCTTACTTTCTTGCAACTTTTCTATGCGCTTATTCAAAAAATCCAAGTTAGTTTTATGAGATTCCATACTTTGTTTTCTACTCATCCATATTTTTTGTTCTTTTAATCCATTCAATCCTATAAGAATTGTAGTCTCACCTTGAATTCTTGCACTTATTATTTCTAATTGTTTTTGAAAATTTTCCTCAACCTGATTTATTTGTGTTAATAATTGTTTTTGATCAGTTATACCTATTAATTTTTTACATCTCTGAATATAGCTCGAAATCTCAATTTGCAGTTCGTTAATTTCTTTATAGCATTCATTTAAATTTAATGAATACTCATCCTTTGAACTCATATCTTCCAAATGATAACTTATTAACTCCTTGTCTAGATTACATTGTTTATCCATTAAATCATTGCAATAAGTTTCAATTTTAGATTTCATTTCAATATAACTATATTTTGAATCCCAAAATCCTTTATTTTCTAAATACTTTTTAATTTCAATATACATTTCTTTTGCATTAATAATATTATTAGATGCTTTAATCTCCAATATTCTCAATTCATAGTCCTGAAATTGCTGTTCAAATTCTTTTTCTTTATTTTTCTCCTCCTTCACACTATTCATTACTTCATTTATATCTTTTTTTATTTTTGTCTTTTCTTCCACAATCTCCATTTCATTATTTTTAACTTGATTATAATCTGTAATATCAAGTTTCTCTTGTTTGTATTTCTCTTTTAATATATTGCAAACATAAATTGCAGCATTTAGATTTTTTTCCCATGTTTCTGCTTTTATTTGCAAACTTTTTACCTTTTTGTTCTCCTTTGTATATTTTTCTTTATATGTACTACTGATAGCTAAAATCTGACTTTCAACTTCTTCAACCAGCGTCTTTAATTCTTTTTCTAATTCTGATTCTCTTTGCTTATTCTTTTCAATTTGCTCGTCAATTTTTACCAATTCGATATTTTCTTCTGTAGCTGGATTTATTCTGTCCAATAGTTCATTATAATCCTGATATTCCATATGACATAATGGACACTCCCGCTGCTTTTGCCCAATAACAATATCTCTTCCTTTAATAGACAACTGTTCAATTTCATCAAATAATTCCACTAATTTCTTTTTATTGCTTTCCAGGATCTTATCATTCTCAATTAACGATTTTCGCTCTGTTTTTAGTTTTTCAACAAAATTGCATTTCGTAATAATCTCATCTGTAAAAATACCATATAAAAGTCCTATTCCTAGTTTGCCATCTAAAAACAAATCAATTTGTTCAATATATAAAGACCAATTCTGAATTCTCTTATTGCGCTGTTCCAAAAGATTTTTTGCTTTATCACTTAATCTTTTGTATTTTTTCCTATTCATTTCATTACTATTATACTCGTAATAATCTTTCTTTAATTGTTCTTCTCTAGCACATAATTTTTCCAGTGCTGAATCATGATTCTTCAATTTTTCCTCTAAATCCTGAATTTTGTTAACAACACCGATCTTCTGCCTTTGACAATTAATTTTATTATTTTCAATAGTTTTTAATTCTGTTGTATTTTGATTTATTTGATTCATACAACTATAAAATTCTTCAAGATTACTTTGCAAATATTGGGTCTGCTCTATTTCTTTTTTTATTTTTTCTTTTCTTTTTTGAATTTGTTCTATTTTATTCCAGGTATCTATTGCTTTGTCATAGTCTTCTTTTCTTTTTTGTAATAAACAGTTTTTCTTTTGTCTTGCCTCAAATTCTGGATAATCCTTTTTCAATATTTCAATATCATTACATTCTTTTTCCTTCTTTTCTCTTTCTTTCTGTGATTCTTCATGAAATTTATTAAATAATAATAACATTTCCTCAATATCAGAAGAAATATTATCCATAAAGTTTTTATCATATTTTATTTCATAATTTGCTATTAATTTAAAAATTTCATCATTTTTATCATTTTCAGGTTTGTATTTTTTTAATTCTTTTTCTTCTTTTAAAATATCTGCTGATAACTGTTTCCGCTTCTTTTCCAATTCATTATATAACTCTGTAATATCATTCAGTATTTTTGAATAGTTATTTTCATCCCACATTACTTGTAATTCATTAGTTTTATCCTGTGCGGTATAATTTTGCAAAAAACCTGTAATTTTATCATGTGCTAATAAATTAGTTGTACAAAATGATTCCTTTTCATTACATATAGTTTGTAATCCAGACGAAATTTGTACTTCTTTTCCTGGTCTATAATCACTTTTCATTTTCCCACTTTTTTTCTTCGTATTGACACTATAAACATCATTTTCTTCACTAATAATTGTTACAGTACCATATTCTTCATCTGAATCTTTATTTTTTAAAATATAACCTTCCTCATTCTTTACCTCTTCTTTAACAGGTTTTCCGGTATTCAACCTCGCTATAGTGCCAGTTATCGCCCACTCAACCGCATCAAAAAAAGACGTCTTTCCATAACCATTTGGTGCATAAATTGCCACTAAATCAGCTACATTACCACCATCCCGGTGTAAAAAATTGAATTTTTGCATATCTTTATAAGCTCGAAAAGCCTTAATATCTATTTCTTTAATTTTTTTATTCATTAATACCATCTCCTACATACATCGCAACTTTCTGATCAAGAGTTAAACCCTTTTTTTCCAATATTTTGTACAACTCTAAATCTTTTTCCTCTATGTTCTTTATCAGCTCATTTTTGTTTTGATACTTTTGGGACTTTTCATTAATTTCAAAACAAAACAAACGTTTTCTTATATATTCCTCGTCTGTCGCTTCCTTTTGATTCAAATTATCCCAAACAACTTTGCGTACTGCGAATTTATCTTGTTCTACCTTTAATTTAATTTTCCAATCTATAGCTTCTTTACATTCAAATATCAGGTATATGTTCCATTTTTCTATTGATTTTTCCAAATCAGCTTGAAATTCTGTTGCTATTGATGCCGTAATAGTTTCATAATATTTTTCTATTTCTGTTTGATTTTCAACAATAACCTGAAAAATATAGATATTATACTTTGACTCCTTTTTTACCCAACAAGTGATTTTATCTATCCATTCTATGTTATCGTCATTTTTCAATAACTCTTTTCCCATTTCGTACAAATCAAATTCCATATAAAACCTCTACTATTCTTTCTCCCAATTTTTTTTCTAAATCTTGTACTTTTAATTCTTCATTTTCATGTTCTACTATAAAATTATTCATTTCATCCACTAATGCATCTATATGTATAACCGACATTTGACGTATATTATTTTCAACAGTGTCTATATAAATATTATTTTTCATACCTATTGCACTACTTATATTCGATATTATTTTTTCAATTTTATTTGATGAAAGTCTTTTTGCAGCAGGTGTCTTCTCTGTTTTTATAACCATAATCTGTCCAGGACTAATATCCTGATATGCATTCTCAAGATAATCTTTAAGAAACTCCGGAAGTTTTGTATGATTTGTAGCATAAAGCACTTTGACTTTTCTATTTTTCACTTCATTTTTTATTACATAAAATCCTTCATTCTTTACATTATTACGGCTTTCAATAGACCTAATTATTAAATATAACAGCCACTCTTCCCAGACTTCCTGTTTAAGAATTGATTTATTGGAATATGGCCAAACAATTTTATTTCCACAGTGCTCTAAAATACTTCCAGGTGTCACATTCTCTATTATTTCAGGTATTTGGACTGAGCAAATATTAGCCAATGGCTCTTCAAATATTGTTAAAGTAGATTCAATAAAACTCTCAAAACTACTCCATTTTGCATTAGGTAAATGTATGTTCTTCTGTTGGTATAATACATTATCAATAACCAATGCCGATATTCCATTCACAAATGCAAAAAGTCCTTCTGATGATCCCAATTCAGTAACAATCCCGCATAAATATGGCATTTCCCCACTTTTTACAAATATTCCACATCCAGAATATGCCGATACATTACTCTTTGCATCGCTTACATATGTTTCAAAGCTTCTATCACTATTTACTTGAATAATAGAATGATTCGGAAAATCATTAATTTTACCCCAAATTATATATCTATGTGTCATGCATTCTTCGCCACTTAAGCCATTCGGAAACCCAATAAATGCAACTTGATCTCCAATCTCTGGACGTACTATTTGATATTGTGGTATGTCTTGTATATAATCTATTTCTAAAATTATAATATCATTCTGCTCGATTATTATCTTATCTTTAAAATTCAGAAACATTTGTTTTAATTCATTTTCTTCTTGCCTAAATATTTCTACTTCTCGGTAATCAATATTGAATTGTTTTTCAAAACAATGCCATGCAGAAATCAAATATGAATGTTTTTTTTCCATATCCGATATCAATATCCCGGAACCAAAAATGCCTTTATATTTTATCTTTACTACAACCTTATCGTAAAAATCTGTTGCCATCTTTATTTTTCTCCCACATTAATCCCCTGTTCATCCAACAGTAAAAATTTCATATCATATTTCATAAATTCTTCCTCAGTAAAAACTTTATTCCAATCCAATTTATAATTACAATAAAAATTAATCGACCTTTCAGAATTATATATAATTCTACTCAAGCATTCTTTGCTAGGCCTACCATCATTTGTCTGTTGTGTACTAATTATATAATTGCTGCAATCCAATATTTGAATAAGCTCATTGCTTGTATTATGCCTGCTCGCATGATGAGCAATTTTACAAAAATCAACCTTTAATTTATTATTTTTAGAATATCCTAATTCTACTAATGATTCTACAATTTCATCCGGATCTGAATCCCCCAAAAGTAATATACTCAAACCTGCAAACTCAAATACACAGGCAACACTAGTTCTATTCGTTAGGGAAATCTTTCTCTCACATTCTTTTTGATTTAATTCAATAATACTCTTTTCATAATCATTACTACATGCAATTTCCGTTGTTGCTCTTCTCTCTTTTTTATACTGCTCACAAAATTTCTTCAACACATCCGTAGAAGGAGATAATATGGTTACAGAAGCACCTGCTATAGAAAATTTTTCTAGTTTTGTTACTATCCTTCTTCTTATACCTGTTTCCTTTATTTTTTCTTCTAGGTCCACACCCTGCTTCCAACTAATTTCAGTAGTATTATCATATAAAGTTACTTGACTGCTCTCACCATTTATTCCAAATAAATCCCACAAACCTTTTCCAAAATCAAACCACATTTCCTCTATCATAGAGAAATCAAATGTTTTTTGAGATAATAACCGTAAAATTCCGTCAATATGATCGGAATCAATATGCGTCAAAATTAACAAGTCAATTTTATTACCAGCTTTTTTTTCATCGTCAACATATGCACATAATTGGCGAAAGCAAAGTCTTCCCTGTCCTCCATCTATTAAAATATTATGCTTTTCTTTTTCACCATAAGAAATAATAATACAGTCCCCATTTAATGCTTTTAAGACCTTGATATTTAACATCTTGAATTTCCCTCATATCTTTCACTGCTTATCACTCAAGTCTTTCTTTTCCTGATGTCGTAATATTGTTATACTACAATAATTATAACATATTTCTCTATGGCACATATTATATAAGATTGTAATACTGCCTTTGTACATACAATTTCCTTCTTATAATAGTTTTTTTCACATTCATTGTATACTTTTTCTCCAATAACTCAATTCGATATGACGTAATCTAACGCAATTTTCAATTTCATTTGTAGTTTAATTATCTTTTATTTAAGGACTCCACCCACGGAAGCCCTTAAACAATCCCCCACACTGCAATATCTTCTTTCCCCAATGCCTGCTTGAATCTTTCGCATGCATTGTCCCCCAATAACTTCTTCTTGGAATCCTTTCTACCACCCCTCTTCCGGTCTCTCAAGAATCATCCCTCTATCGTTTTCATAAATATGTGGATACCCCGATACAAATTCATAATGCGCCATATAGATTCTTGAATTCGTAAAAATAACCACATACTCTGGATTCTGTTCTCTTAACACTTTTGAAATGTCCTCATCCGTACTATTTAATCCATCAATTTCCACATAATCCCGATCTGTAATCGCTGTAAACCAAGTTCGATCTGTCTCTGTAATTTCATCTGATAAAACTAAAAGTTCATCCTTTGAATAAGACATTGCCTGTTCTGCCAGATCAATAAATTCTGCAGAACCATAGAAAATATGATCATTGTCGGTATAATTACTTTTCAACATCTCTATATTATTTCCATAAATATGAAAATACTCTGTATCATATATCGTCTCATCTGACACCAAATTCCATCGCTCTTCCCGCAAATGCTCATCAACGCCACTAATTTGTATGAACAACAATATTAATAAAAATCCTGCATAAGCTCCCAGTATCATAATTGCATTTTCCTGCTTTGCAAAATATATAACTTGTGCAACCATTATCCACATTATACACCAGTAAAGGCTTGCCATTCCTATTGCTACTGACTCTGTTGCTGCTTCATTATGAACCGCAAATATCACAAAAGATTCCAACACAACAACAAAACTATAGACCGTACCGAGAAGTCGTTCTTCTTTATCTTTCCAAAAAGCTCTTACCATTATAACAAGTTCACTTGGAATAAAGTACACAAAATCATTGGAAAGTCCCCTGCATAAAAACAAATAACTAAAAACTATTACAAACACGCTTATTATCTTCCAGAAAACATCTGGTAAAGTGTTAATAATTCTCTCTACAATAATTCTTTTTTGATACAAAATATATAGTAAGAAAAAGAATACCATTAACCATATCGTACACTTTAAATTACCACCATACAGGAAACAATATCCAGGCATTCCAAAATAACATGCAACACTAATCAACATTAATGTAATTCTCTTAAGCTGTGAACCGAATAATTTTATCAGCAAAACATATAATGACCATATGAAAAAAATATTGATTACAATTTCTACCAGGATAAAAGCTTTATAAATTTTAGCTTCACTAAAAAAAATACTCAGTATTTTTACTAGAACAGCAATTGGCAAATATGTCCATGTTCCAAATGGTATCTGCTTGTCACGAATCATTCCCATAATGCTGGAAAATTCGTTTGCTGCATTATTACTAGGAAACACCAGGCGCAGAAAAAAGGAAAACATATGATACGCCATAAACACTACCATGCATGCCAAAATGACACACATGATTTTATCTGACCTTGTCCACCTTTTTTGTTTTCCTTTCACTCTCTTTGGAAATATATTCATAATTCTTGAACCTATCTATCTTGAACTTTTTCTTTCACAATATTATAAAGCATCTCTTAATTTCCATCTATCCTCACCATAACAATGAAATCATCTTCATATGCAATTTGACTTTTATCATATAAATATTGTGTTTGCCCGTAAATATTTGATTGCTTTCCCATGACAATGAATGCATTATTCATCCACAGATATTCATTCATAAACTGTTCATAATTCTCGTAAGCAACGTTATCAAACTTACCTAAAATAGTCGAGAACCAACGCCCCTGCATATAGTTTCCATGATCGGAAAGGAACCAAATTGTATCATCTTTATAATTTTCCCATATATATTCATAAGTATCTAATAATTCAGGCGGACTATAACGCCCAGCAGTTTCCAGTGCTTCACTCGCATAATCTAACCCAAAATAACTCAAATTATTCTCATACAGATCAAAAAAATCGCCATTTATTTCTGCCGTGGCACTCCATTTACCTAAATAATTATTTTCACTATTGCCGATCTGTAATAATGCCAAACAAATTATCACGCTTCCATATATTCCACTATATATTAATTGATGCTGTTCAATCAAAATATCTAAGTGCATTGTTACTAGCAGCCATGCCATAATCCAGAGACAATAATATATTTTATAAAAATAATAGTTTGAAATATACCCCTGACTGCACAACCAATACATGCCTGCTGCAATCATCATCACACTTACTGCTATATCAAATAATAAATGAGCTCTCTTCTTTTCAACATATACATATACAAACAATAATATCAATATTGGAATAAACAATACAAACTGCTTATATAAGGAGCTATATGCATAACCTTCTTCTGAAAGTTTTTCACTAATCATGATAATTATACTTAATATTTTCTTTCGACATAGAAAACCTGTCGCTGCTACAATTATCCCTGCCACTATCAATGCACTCTTCTGTACCTTTGAAAAACTGATTTTTTTCTTTTCAAAAATAATGATGATAACACCAATAAATACACAAACAGTATTAACAACCGCATACAATCGATTGCATATTACACTCCCATAAATTCCCAATACCAGCAGAATATAATAAAATTTTCTATTTTTCCACTGTCTTTGCAATTTTATTAATATGTATATTAAATATAAAAATAAAACTCCTCCTGTACTCCAATAGACAAAATTTCCTCTCATAAAACTAAAAGTTGGATATCCCAAAAAATATAGCACACAGATAATTGGAAATGCATATTTTGTAACTTCTTTTTTACACAAACTACACAAAACAGAATAAAACATCCAAACTTCCACTATATGCATAATGATATCACCAACAATAAATGCTTTATAATATCTGACAACAGACAGCCATGGAGAAGCTAATTCAATAAGCATTGCATTCAGATACGCATTAAAATATGTACCATATATACCTTTGCTTCTTACAATTCCTAATGCCATCAAAAAATGATTCTGTGCATCATCATTTAAAAAACTTAATCTGGAAACTCCTGAAAACATATGATGTGCTTCAAAAAGTACTAATCCCACTGGTATCAAAAGTAACAAAATGTCTCTTTTCGAACAAGCCAAAATCTGAATGTGCTTCTTTCGCCTGATTCCCAACCATACTATTATATTTAAAACCAACAAAACGATACTCGATGATTTTAGTTGTATCTGAATTCCCAGTTTCTGTAAAATAAAAGCCCCAAGTGTCTGTAAACAAAATATCGTCACAAGTATAATCGGAAATACTCTGACTGCATCTATTCTATTCTTATTTTTGGGATACAATATCATTCCAACAATAAGACTTAAAAACAAAATTACAAACACTAACGAATTTATCATTTACATTTTTCCTTCCAAAACATTTTCCTTCTACCATCTCATCCAACTTTTATACTTTACATATATCTCCGATAAATCTTCTCCATTGCGCCAATTGCGTTATCTATAGAATATTTTTTCACATCTCTTAAATTATTTTCTTTTATCGCTTCTCTCAATTCCGGATTATTATATAATTCTACCAATCTATTACAATATCGTTCAGAATCCCCCAACTGAAACAAATAGCCATTTTTTCCATCTTTTATCAGATCACGCTGCCCTCTGATATCCGAACATACAACCGGTATTCCAACAGCCATAGCTTCTATCATATTCATTGGCAAGCCTTCTTGATAACTTGCTGATACTAAAACATCCGAAAGTGCACAAATCTTATTTACATCAGACCGATAGCCCAGAAATGTTACATACTCCTGCATTCCTTTCCTCTTTACATCTACCTGATATTCAGACATAAGCTCACCCTGACCAAGTAAAAGTAATTTTGCATCTGGAATCTCTTTATGAATTTTTTTCATATTATCTAAAATAAATGCATGATTCTTCCTTGGTATAAATTCCGCAACACAAACTAAAACAAAATCCTTCTCTGATATTCCAAGCTCCTTGCGGCATTGTTTTTTTTGCTCTGGCTGCAAACACTCAAACCTGTTCAGATCAACGCCTACACCATCGATTTTTTCGATTTTTCCTGCTTTAAAATGCCTTTTTATACAATTTTGATAGTCTTCTTCATTAATTAGTACTAAACAATCCGTATATTTTGACATCCATTTTTCCATCGGATAATACATGAGCCAATTCTTCAATGGCGCACCCTTAAAAAAATGAAGTCCATGTGCTGTATAAATTACCTTTGTACCTTTTTTTCTCGTATTTCTTGCTGCCAGTCTTGTTATCACGCTGCCCATTGGTGTATGTGTATGAATGATATCATAATAGTTTTCATCTAATATTTTCTTTAAATCTTTATACGCCTTAATGTTATCTTTGGACCACGGTACTCTGGCAAAAGAAATTTTGTACAGATTGTCATAATCATAAACTTCTTCTTCGCAGGCACAAGCATAATCTACCTGCCATCCCTGCTCTCTGAACCATCGCATGAAAGGTCTGTTAAATTTACAAAAATTTGCAGTATGTGATGTAAATAATACTTTTTTCATAATTTTATTATCTTCTTACCTTATGTAATTACTTAAATACACATGTCTATTCCATCATTCCGACAATGATATCTGAAATTCTGTCCACGTCTTCAATCGAAAGATCGGCATATAGTGGCAATGTCAATACACGTTTTGACAAATATAATGCTGTTGGTGTTTTGGATACATCATATTGTCCATGATAACAATCAAATGTGTTCGTAAGTGGATAAAAATATTTTCTAGCCATAATATTATTTTCTGCAAGTTTATCAAAAACTTCATTGCGACTATGACCAAATAATTTTTCATCGAATATAACTGGAAAATAGGCATAATTTGATTTTACATTATCCTGAATATGATTTAACTGAATTCCTTTTATTCCTTCCAGCCTTTCTCTATATCGTTCTACAACCTTTTTACGTTTCTCAATTTCTCTTTCCACATGACGTAAATTACATAATCCCATTGCTGCCTGAAATTCATTCATCTTAGCATTAGCACCAACACTCTCTACGTCTTCCGGTCCCCTGATTCCAAAATTCTTTAAATTATATAACCGCTGTCCTAATAATTCATCCTTATAGCATACAGCGCCTCCCTCTATCGTATTAAATACTTTTGTAGCATGGAAACTAAAGCAGGAAGCATCTCCAAATGTTCCTATTCCACAGCCTTTATATTCTTCGCCAAATGTATGTGCTGCATCATAAATTACCTTCAAACCATATTTGTGTGCAATTCTATCTATTTCTTCAACATTACATATATTTCCATAAACATGCACTGGTACAATAGCACATGTTTTATCTGTAATCAATGATTCCAGTTTTGTTACATCTATCGTAAAATCTATAGGATTCACGTCACAAAACACTGGTATTAATCCATTCCTAGCAATTGCATGTGTTGTAGATGCAAAAGTAAATGGAGAAGTTATTACTTCTCCTTGTAAATTCATCGCCTGCATTGTTAATTCTAATGCCATATGTCCGTTTGTCAAAAGTTCAACATTTTCTACTTTCATATAATCTTTCAACTGTTGCTGAAGATTTTTATGTTTTTCTCCCATGTTTGTCAGCCAATGGGAATCCCATATATCTCTTATTTCTTCTACATATTCCTCTAACTCAGGCATAGAAGAACGGGTTACTAATATTTTATTAGACATCGTAATCTCTCCTGCTTCTTTTACTTATTTCGTAATTCTTTAAAGCGATCAATCTGCATTTCAGCCTTATAATCTTCGAATAATCTTTTACAATCATATTGTGGTTCATATCCCAGTTCATTCTTTGCATTCTGTACATCCATAAGAAATCCTCCACCAGCGCTCTTCTCTGGGCGATATATTATCTGAGATTTATGATTTTCCGGAGAGAACACCTCAATTATTGTTTCGATCTGCTCTTTTAAAGTAACAGGAATCCCTGTTCCAACATTGTAAAAGCCTTCTTCCCTGTCAACTTCTACTGCTTTACATAACATCTGTGCACAATCATATACATGTACCATATCTTTTGCATATTCAGGATTCCCCCATAATTCAATTGGTTCTCCTTTTTTTGCCTGCTCAATCATCCGATACACTGGTCTAAGCGTTTTAACTCCATTAGGATAATAATAGTGATATGGACTATAACTATAAATTGTTGGGAATCTAAAAACAAACTTCTTTAATCCGTACTCTTGATGATAGTGTTCCATCAGTTCGATTGCAGTATTTTTTGTAATAACATATATAGCATGGTCACCTTTATAACTAAAATTGTATGGCAAATCAGGTTTTAAAACAACGCCATCTTTTGCATATAAAGAAATATCAAAAACTGTAGTAGAAAATAGAATACGGTCTGCATGTGTTTTTCTACAGTATTCCAATACATTGTACGCTCCAATAATATTAGACTGAATATATTTTTCCGGTTCATAGCTATCCATATAAGATGGTATCTGTGCAGCTAAATATATTACTGCATACACATCTTCTTTGGGTAATTTTTCAAATTCCTCGCTCTTAGAAATATCTACTGAATAATACGGAATACCTCTCTTTTCAAAAAAATCTGTTTTTCGACGTCCAGATGCAATAACTGTATACTCCGCTGGATCAAAATATTCTCTTGCATATTTTAAAACATAAGATCCTACATTTCCTGTCGCTCCAAAAATAATTATCTTTTTCATTCAATTTCCTCCATCTTACCTTTTATAATCTCTATCATTTCAATCATATTTTCTTTTGTATATCTCTGATCACATGGTAATGGCAATATATTGTTTGCCATAAAATATGCATCTGATTGGTTTTCGCAATTTTCCACTATATTTGGCCATAATACAGGGATATAAATTTTTCTAGCTATCAGTTTTTTTCTGAGTGCGTTTCCATTTTTCACCATAAAAGGATACATATATGGTCCACTTGCTTTTCTAAGTTGAAGCATATTAAAAGATCCTAAGTTGTCTTCTAACACATCATAATTATCTTCTCTTATCTTGCTTACTACTGCATAATCAATACTTTTTAAAATGTTCTCTGTTAAAGATGACATTCGTTTTATCTGTTGACCTGATAACCTTTTTTCATTATCCTGATACGCCTCAAAAAATTTATTTGCCCCACACTCATATCTTCCCAAAAGATATTCCATTCTCTGATAGGACATATCTTTTTCTAGCCTCACATCCATTTCATGATCTGTATACAAATATGCCCCATCTGTCACTCCAAAAAACTTTCTACAAGTATAAATTGTATCCACACCACTTACCGGTTTTTGAAAAAAAGCCTGCGCATTATCTATAATAATATTTGGAAATATTTTTGCCATCTGTAAAATGTTTTCATTTGATAATTGACCATAATAATTAATAACATAAATATAATCATCATTTCCAATTTTTTCTATATTTTGTGGTCTAAATAATCTATTTACCTGATAAAAATGAATTTCAATATTTTCCATCCTGCATGCTTCTACAACTACCTCACAGACAAAGTCTGGCAAAAAAATCTTCTGGATTTTTTTTGCACGTATTAAATATCTAAGACAATTGCGACCAGTATTTAATGCAATACTGTTCTTATGATATGCATTTTTTTTATAATGTTCGAATTCAAAATAGCCTCCCATCTCCTCTATCATGTGACTTCTCCTCTTATTTCATTATTCACACACCAATGTATATTTCTGAAGCATTTGTTGTATCTGCTCTACTGAATTAAACATCATAACATCTATTATTGACAAATTAGGTTGAAACTCATTTTGAAATTGTTCATAAACAATCTCTTGAGTCTGTAAAAATTTCAAACTAATACCTTGCTTTTGGAAATCTGAATAAGAATATAATTGTTGTCCACCAATCGCATTATAATATTCTGTAGCCCCCAGTATACTGCATATGGAAAGTACTTTTTCCTGCCCTTTCATACTGCAATCTTTCTTTAATTCAGATGATACAATAAATTCTGTATGTATATCTAAATATTTACATATTATTTTAAATGAATTGGTTATATACAACGCAAGATTTTCTAAAAAGTATTTTACAAAATACCTTCCTGTATCACCGCTTGCACCAAAAACAACTATATTTTTCATCCTTTACCTACCTCTATTCTGTTATCAGTGTGTACTCATTCAGCATCTGCTGCACCTGTTCTCTTGAATTAAACATCATAACATCCACGATTGACAGGTTTGGCTGAAATTCATTTCCAAATTGCTCATACACAATATCACTGGTTTTTAAAAATTTCAATGTGATATCCTGTGCCTTAAAGTCTTCAAACGAATACAATTCCTGTCCGCCAATCGCATTATAATATTCTGTTGCCCCTAACAGCTTGCAGATGGACAATACCTTATCCTGACCCTTTTGCTCACAATCCTTTTCCAAGTCAGAAGATATTATAAATTCTGTCTTGATATCCAGATATTCACCGATAATCCGAAAAGATTCGGCAATGTAGGATGCAATGTCATCTTTTCCACTTTCAAGCACACGCTCCATCAAAGGAAATACATCTCCGTAATAAGGTGCTTTCCGATAAGCCCCCTCTAATGCTCTAAGATTCTTATCAGTCAATTTTCTATCGTTATTCACACCGACCTCATTAATTAGCTTATACGGACTTGCTCCAAGCATAGGCACATTAAAATACTTTGGCTCCCCATTTACCAGAATCCGATTTCGGTTAATCCAGCCACCTTTTATAAAGTTGACGTCATCATAAATAACATACTTGTCCACCGCATTCATCAACTGCCAATACCCAATATACGGAATGAAATACGGCTGCATAATTCCTAATTTCATGTTACTCTGCCTTTCCTGTTCTTCTATTATTCACTATTGAAATTAAATACACAAAGCTGTCATTTCTAAACAATTTTGCACCTGCGACATACACAATCGCCCCCAAGATTACCTGCACTCCAATCAGCAATATCTTACTTTCCACGAAACATTTTACCGGGTATATCAATCCCCCCATAAGCAATGCCAACAAGAAAGATGGCAACATATCCCGAATCTGATCTGTATATTTATATTTTAATAACTTCTGATTTGGAAACGCATTAATAAATGTACTTATGATGGACGTTAAAATCTGGCTTGCAGCAATTGCCATAACCCCGTATCTCATTGAAACAAGCAATACCGCCAACCCCATAATCTTCTTGATTATCTCCAATTTTAAAAACAAATCACTTCTTCCGACCGCTTTCATCGCTTCCAAATTTGCTGTATGAATCGGCCATAATCCAAAAGTAAAACATGCGATATACAAAAATGGGACACATGGCAGCCACTTATCTGTCAGCATAACTGATATTAATGGTTCTGCAACCACTGCCAAACCAACCATCAGCGGCCACATTACAAATGAGCTTACCTTAATTGCTCTTCTGGTCATGTCCCTTACACGATCCATATCATCCTGGCATTGTGCAATTGCTGGAAATAAGACTCCACTAATCGATGTATTAATATTCGCTACAATCAACTGCGGAAACTGCTGTCCTTTATTGTACTGTGCCAAGTCACTCGAACTGTACATCTTTCCTATGATTAAGCTTCGTAACTGATTATAACCCGTATCCAATAATCCCGAAACCAGAATCTTCCATCCATATGTAATTAACACCTGCAGACGCCCAATAGAAAAAGCAAAATTCGGTCGCCATCTTACTGTAAACCATAACACTACTGTATCAACACAGGTATTCGTCAAATATTGTGCCACCAATGCCCATATTCCAAATCCTTGGTATGCCATAGCAATTCCGACAAGCCCAGAAAACAACGTTCCAAAAAGTGTAGACCAAAAAAAACGCTTAAACAACATATTTCTTGATACATACGCCTGCTGAACAGAATTAATCGCTGCAATAATAATTCGCAATGCCAACACTCGCAACGCTGCACACAAAATTGGTTTCTCGTAAAAATCAGCTATCGCCGGTGCTGCCAAAAACAATATGATATATATACAGATAGAAAATCCTATATTAAAAAAGAATACAGAAGAAAAATCCAGATTATCCGTTTCTTTCTTCTGAATCAAAGCATTTCCAAACCCGCTGGTTACAAAAACATCTGCTATTGTTATAAATACCATCACAAGAGCAATTGCGCCATAGTCCTCTGGCATGAGCAAACGTGCCAATACAATTGACACCACAAATGTTACTATTTCTGCAAAAAAACGCTCTGCAAATTTCCATATCAATCCAGAAAAAATCTGGCTTTTCATTTTAGATTCCATGAATTTCCTCGAATTATATTTTGCCCGCTCTACTGTATATGCCCAGCATAGTTCCCAATTTTCTTCCTACAAATTTAATCATGCGCCATATCGTATAACCATAACTACTCAGCTTATATCTTACGGTCAAGCACTCTTTTATCATCTGGCTTCTGCTCATTCCAAGCACTTTTCTATGTTTCACAGTATAACACACATAAAGCTGTTCGCATACCTTTATAATATCCCCAGCACAGTCATGCTCTCTCGCATAGCATAAGTTTGCTCGAATAAACTCAATTTTGCTGAGGATCGTCTTTTCGTTTACAACAAAATTAGCACTATAACTGCTTCCTTTATCTGTAACAAATCGATAACAGCTCATTTTCTCCGGCATACAGAATGTACGAAAATGTGCAGCCAATAAAAATGCTTCAATTTGATCTCCCGGATACTTTATCAATTCCGGAAATCTTTCCATATAGGCTTTTTTTGTCTCGTAAAACTCATGTCTGAAAAGTTTTGCAGATGTATGACCAGGAAATCTTTCTTCCCTGAAATCCCGTATATTAAATTCTCCCTCCGGAATCGACGGATAATCGATTGCTCTCGGCTCCGACTTATCATCTACAACATTCACATTATGTGTTACTACCATATACTCTGGATGTTGCTCCATAAAGTCAACCTGAATCTGCAATTTGTGTTCATCACACCAATAATCATCCCCCTCAAGTACAATATAATACTTGGATTCTATACGCTCATATAAATCATAGAAATTCTTCATTCCATAATTTACTTCACGATATATGAAGATGAAATTCTCCGGATATTTTCCTTGAATCTTTTTTAACACTTCCCGTGTATGATCCGTTGATTTGTCCTCTCCAATATATACCAGATATTTAAAATCAACTTTTTGCATTAAAATGCTGTCTAGTGCCTTCTCTACATAGTCTTCATGATTGTATACCGGTACAATGACTGTAACTAGTGCGCAATTGTCCATCTCTATATCCTCTAACATTCTTACCGATTTCGATACATCTTCCCTTTTAAATAATCCAGATAAGCAGTGAAAATCACACCATCGTTCTTTCTACGAATTGGTGCTGTAACTGCCTTAGTCATCGCCTTTAGCACAGCATAGCATCTTCCACGGAATCTCGCCTTATCACTATGCTTTTTCATAAAATACAGCTGGTTCCGATAGATATAATACACGGACACTTTCGAATTCTGCCCTCCCGATGAACTACTGACCTTGTGCCACATTCTTGCTTCCGGTTCATATAGAATCTGATAACCATTCTCCAACAACCGTACACATAAGTCTGTATCTTCATAATACATAAAAAAGGCTTCGTCAAAATATCCGACTCTCTCAAATACAGATCTGTGAAGCAACATACAGCAAGCCGGTGCAAAATTCACATACTGCCTTTCATCACACTGCCCAATATCTTTTTCTTCGATTCCGTAATGCTTTGTCTCGCAATGGTTCCAATTCAGTATACCTCCGGCAGCCCATATCCGGTCAGATGGCTCGTAGAAATATATCTTTGGAACAACTACCGTGTTCTCATCGGCATCTGCCACCAGATTCTCCAACAACAGCGAATCCAGTTCCACATCATTATTCAATAAAAGAATATAATCTGCTCCGTGTTCCAGGCAATAACGAATTCCAATATTACTACCCGCCGCAAATCCACAATTTTCCTTCTCTCGTAACACAGTGACATCCTCACCATACGCCTCCACTAACAGTTCAACGGAATCATCTGTTGATGCACTGTCTACCACAACAATCTGGTAGTTCTGATAAGTCTGTTCCTTTATTGTTTTAATCGCGGCATTCTGGTACTTTGCACCATTATAATTTACAATCACAATCCCGATTGATGGATTCTTATCTGTCATATTCCAATCTTCACCTATTTACGCTTATCATTTATTATTTCTATCAGCTGATGAGCCAGCACAGAATCCTCTGTTTCTCTCATCTTGACCTTGATGTTTCGTTTCATCTCTTCCCGCAGCTTTTCGTCCTGTGCAAGCCGAACCATTGCATCCGCTAATGCTTCCACATTGGAAGGCGGTACCAATAATCCCAGCACACCATCCTCCACCTGCTCCGGCAGTCCACCGGTTCTTGTTGCAATCACCGGTGTATTATACTCCATTGCCACCAATGCAACACCCGACTGCGTCGCATCCACATATGGCAATACTGTAATTATATTTTCACCTGTAAAGAAACTCTCTATCTCTTCATCTGCGATCCATCTATTAACAATCGTAACATCCGATAATGTGCTGTATTTTTCCTGATATGCTGAAAAATCCCCATTACCACCGATGGTTAACGTCGTATTCGGACAAACTGCCTTTACCTTTTTGTAAGCCTCCGCTAAAACATCCAATCCCTTATATTTTGAAATCACACCAAAAAACAAGAAATTAACCTTATCAGTCGGATAAGTAACGGTGCAGATTTTCTCACCTTTTCCATACACATTCAATCGAGTCAGCGGCATATACAATACATTTTTTCCCGGATACTGTTCTTTCACATAATCAATAAATTTCTTACTATGCACAATAATCGTCTGTGAGGTTTGCAATGCCTTGTGAAAAGACCACTTCTTTCTGTCGCCGCTATGTGGTATCGGGTCATGGTTACACACAATTACATTCGGATTCTTTAACGCACGATTCAGTCCATACGTCCAATATGTAGTCATCGGACAATAAACCGCCTTTATCGAATACTGTGCCAGCTGTCTGCGGATTGCATATGCCTCACGCAGATAAAAATCAATGGTTCGATAGACAAATTGTGCTTTCGTCTGGTAGGTCTGTACCACAATCAGCTTTGTAAGTTCCAGCTGCTCCCATTCACGAATATTATCTGAAAAAGCCGATACAACTGCTACGACATTTTCCCCCGCTTCCTGTAATGCTTTCGCCATCACGATTGCATGCATATTTCCAGACCCATGTCTGCCCATATAGTTTATAACAATTACTTCTTTCTTCATCGCAATTCCTCAAATCTCTACATATATCTCCGGTAAATCTCTGACATCTTCTCAATCGCTCTATCCAGCGAATATTTCTTAACATCCTCCAGATTATGCTGTTGCATATCCAACTGAAGCTGTCTGCTCTGTGCCAGCTCTTCCACCCGCTTGCAATAAGTCTCATTATCTCCCAAGCAGAACAAGAAACCATTCCTTCCATCCTGAATCAAGTCTCTTTGACCTCGAATATCTGAACAGATAACCGGAATTCCTACCGCCATCGCTTCGATGATATTCATCGGAAGTCCTTCCTGAAAGCTGGATGATACCAATACATCCGATGCAGCACAGATTTCATTGACATCCGAGCGATATCCCAGAAATGAAACATAGTCATCCATCTTCTCGTCTTGCACCTTTTTCTGATATTCTTCCAGCAGTTCGCCTTTTCCCAACATCAGCAATCGCATATTGGGAATACTTTCATGAAGCCTTTTTGCATTCTCTAACAGAAAAATCTGATTCTTTCTTGGAATAAACTCTGCAACACAAACCATCACAAAATCAGTTTGTCCAACTCCAAGTTTCCCTCTTACCTCATTCTTTGCTTCCTGGGCCAATACTTCAAAACGATCCAGATTGACCCCTACTCCATCAATCTTCTCGATTCTTCCCGCTTTGAAATGTCGATTTATACAAGTACGATAATCTTCCTCATTAATCAATACCAGACAATCGGTATATCTCGCCATAAGCTTTTCCATTGGGTAATACAATAGCCAGTTTTTCATCGGGGCTCCTTTGAAAAAATGTAGACCATGTGCCGTATAAATCACCTTTGTACCCTTTTTCCTGCTCTGGCGCGCAGCCAGTCTGGTAACCACACTCCCCATAGGGGTATGTGTATGAATGATGTCATAGTGATTCTCATCCAACAGCTTTTTCAGTTCCCGATATGCAGTAATGTTATCTCTTGACCAGGGTACTCTGGAAAAAGAAATCTTGTACAAATTATCATAATCGTATACTTCTTCCTCGCAGGCACAAGCATAGTCTACCTGCCATCCCTGCTCTTTGAACCACCGCATAAAGGGTCTGTTAAACTTACAAAAATTTGCTGTATGTGATGTAAATAATACTTTCATCTACTTATCCTCTATGTTCTAGTTCAATGCAACTGCGCCAAGTACCGAAATGCCTAAATCTCTGCAAAGCTTCAGCCAGCTCTCCACTTCCGGGTATGTTGTTTTCTTATTCTGTGAGACAAACACTACATGTTCACAGCTTGCAAGCATTTCCCTTGCTTCTACATCCTTCCCGATATCCCCGGCAATCGTAAGCTCGATTCCTTTTTTCTGCATCTCATCGATTAATTTATTCATGATTGACTTATTGCTTTCTGATATCGTACCGCACAGCACTACACTGTTTATACCTCTCTTAGTGCATACATTATTCATGTTCGCAGCTACCAGTGGAAGTTCCGTTCCTGTTCCGAACACATTCAAATCATAGATGCTCTCCAAATCAGCTTCGGTCTTCACCTTATTGCTTAACAGATATGCCAGAATAATGCCTAACACGGCTAGGAAAATACCTATTAATGCACCTAATACCGCATATTTCACTCTGTATGGTGCATATACTTCAGGTGATGTCGTATCCCCCTGTGCAGTTCCTGCCAGTTCTTCATCGGTTGCTGCATATACCAATTTCATATTATCTGTAAACGTTGCAATTGTTGCATTGTACATACTCTGCAAATTATAATAATTGCTGGTCGATACGTACTGCTTATTGTATAGTTCTGTATCTACCATTTCACTGTAACCAGAATTAACAGCATCAATCGTATATCCTGCCATCTCTCCCTGATTTTCCGAGATATATGTCTGCATCACACTATCCACTGCATTGGCTATATCCTCACACAGTTCCTGTGAATCGGCTATTACCTTAATATAGAACTCTGTGTAATATCGATTCATATCCACGGTGTTTTGTGTACATGTGATAAGCTCCTTCACATACTGCACTTCCATCTCTGTAGACATCTTCTGTACCACAGCCTCATAGAATGCATTACTTCCTGCATAATCAATATATCTTCCAATTATCGTTTCATCAACAGTAGTCAAGTACGTGATGTTATAATACAGCGTTGTATTTCCCTCTTTATATGGGTCGATATTCATAAAAACAGAATTACTGATATAGTCATTCTGAGTATTCAGCTGTTCTTCCTGTGACCTTGCTAATTGTATTGTACTTTTCTCGCCATCCGTAAGTCCATTATATATCGCAGGTACATCTGTTCCCACTGACTCCTGTGCTGCTGCAGCCGCGGACTTATATTCACTTCTCTGCATACCAACAATTAAAAACGCCGCACATACTAATCCACACACAACAATTATTAACCAATTTGTACGAATTGCCCTTACCACATCCTTCACATCAAAGCTTCTATCGTGTCTATTGTATTTCACCTCTCTCATCTTCTTCCTCCACTCTTTCTTTCGCCAATGCAATTACTGTTGTCGCCACTATAAATCCTGTCAGAATGCTTCTATGCCGCATTGCTGTACCCGCATTGGATGTTCCCCAACAGAAAATTCCGGCAAATGCAAGCACATACAGAAATCCGAATAACATATATGCACGCTTTTTATGGTTTCTTGTCTTTATCCAACACCTCACCAGTAGCACAAATAATGCTACGTGAATGGTTCCATCCATAAAAAATGCAATTACATCCTGCACTCTCGTCCACTCCCATGGCACCGGAGCTATCATAAAATATAACATACGTATTATAGTCGCTCCTATGAACTGCCATACATTGTTTACTTGCATGTTTCGAAGGTAATCAGAACCACCCGCAACAAATCTAACCTGATATAAATTATAAACTGCCTTCCAACTTATTTCACCAATCTGTATATAGCTGAAAAGCACCTCTTTCAGAGGACTATAAAACAATAAAATTATTCCCGCAAACGCTATCGAAATAATCACAACAGTTTTAATAGAAACTGCCATTTTTTGTTTTTTTTGATTCCAAATAGCAATCACCACCGCATTAGCCGCCCATATCGCCATGGAGGCTGAATGCAAAAGTGCTGCTGGTATGGCTGCCACAAACGATAAAATCAACCAACTGTATTTCTTTTTTTCTAACCATTCCACCAGGCAATAAAATGCTAACAAATTAAAAAAAGCAATCAGACTCTCTCTCTGCAACTGCATTGTTGCCAGTATATAATTCGGCCACAGTGCTATCAGAAATAGTACAAGTGTTTTTCCTCTATCGCTTAAAACAAACTTCTTCCACATTCTCATCAGCAGCATTACACCCATTGCCCATACAAACGTGTTCGTATACTGAGCAACCACCCGGTTCATGCCAAAGAATTGAAATATTCCGTTGATTATATAAGGATACTTGGTATATTCATCCACCTGTACTCCATTATAATAGTGACTTGCTGTCCAAAAAAAGCCCTCGCAATCTGTATTAATATTAGGTATCGGTAATATATCCGCGCCATATATATTCACCAACATAATGAAAACTCGTAATATATATCCCATCAACAATATTACAAAATGATTATTTTTTTTGGTTTTCCTCCAGAATAACCCCAGTATCCACACACTTCCTATTCCAAGCACTGCAAGCGATATAAAATCGGGATATTTATCCGATATGCCAGACATTGTCAGGACTAATCCTGTCAGGCACTCCATCACTATAAAAATCAAACATTCAACCATTCATTTCTTCCAATCTATTTTGCATTTTTAATCTTATCAATTGCTTCCTCTGAAAATCCCTCCGTACTTTCCTTCATAAAAATCACTTTAAATGTCATAAATAAGATCTTCAAATCTAACATCAGGGAAAATTTCTCAATATATATTAAATCCAGCTTCAGCTTATCGTACGCCGTTGTATTATATTTTCCATAAACCTGTGCATATCCTGTCAAACCACCTTTTACCTTTAAGCGATAGGCAAATTCCGGGACTTCTTCACAATACTTGTCCACATGTTCAATACGCTCCGGTCTCGGTCCAATGAGACTCATCTCGCCCTTTAGAATATTGAACAATTGCGGGAGTTCATCAATTCGTGTTGCCCGAATCACCTTCCCCACTTTGGTGATTCTATCATCTCTGTCACCTGCAGGCTTCGATTTTCCGTCTACCTCTGCATCTACAATCATACTGCGAAATTTGTATATCTTAAATATCTTGCGATTTAACGTGCAACGCTCCTGTGTAAAGAACACAGGACCACCATCATCCACCTTAATCGCAATTGCAGTGATGAGCATCAGCGGTGAAGTAAGTAGCAATAATACTGCCGAGCATATGATATCGAAAAAACGCTTGATTGCCTTTTCTGCAATGTTTAGTCCAAGATTTCTCTGCAAATACAATGGTGTATCAAAAAGGTTCAGTTCCTCTGCCCCTTTTACCATAATATCTGAAATTTTCGGAGTAAAATATACTCGAATATTTTTATCAAAGCAATGTTTTAATATTTTGTTTCTTTTTTCGTTCGGGATATCATTCAAAAGAACTGCATCGTACTTCTCTATCTCTTCCAAAATCCGAGGCATATCCTCTTCACAAGAAATCTGTTCCATAATCTGATATTTATCTGCTCTTGCGTTCATCTTCTCACGAAGATTATTCTCGTACGCCCCATACACCTGAATCATACGATATGGCGGAAAGATAACAGTGTATAGTTTCATTAACACAGATGTCAGTATAAATACAACAAGTAGATTACATGCTGTCAAAATCAGCAATGACACAACAATCTCCTTGATATGGTAAATCGAGCCTACCATTAACACTGTCAAGACCACTTGAATACAATTTCCAACTATAACCGCTAGTGATTGCGACAAAATAACATTTTCTTTATTGAAATTTCCAATTTGAAATCCACCAAAAGCAAGAAACAGCAACACAGTAATCACAATGTAGACTGCCAGCATCATCATGTTTCCCTTGCCTTGAAAATCTCGCTGTAGTAAAATATTTAATCTGGTTCTCCAGATATATTCATATTCCATAAGAAATGCCGTTATCAACAAGAAATCTGTTGCATAACGGTATATCTTTTTTAATGTTTCCATTCCTCTTTTTCCCATTGTAATTCCTCAAATACTTATTTATTTTTCACATATAGATATTATTATAACACAACATATTATTTTCGCACCATATACAGAAATCTTTTTTTTACGATTTTCCCTTACGCTCTTTGTACATAATGCACAACATCTTCTAAAAAAATAAGCACATAGTTTGGGCTCACCACCCAAATCATGCACTTACTATGTTTCTATCTATTATTCAAAAAATCTGCTATTTTCTTCACAATAGCATCAACATCTGCCTCCTCCATGTATGGATGCATCGGAAGTTCCAAAACCAATTTGCAAAGCCTGTTTGTCACAGAATACTCTTCCTCATTCAACCGAAGGTTCGCAAAAGCCTCCTGCTTATGCATCGGTTTCGGATAATACACCATCGCAGGTATTCCCTGCTCTTTCAAATATATTTGTAAAGAATCACGTTCTTCTTCGCTCTTTAACTGTATACAGTACTGTGCCCAGGAAGAGATATACTTCTCATCAAATTCCGGAGTTACAACTAGTTCCTTTAGACCTTCCGTATACTTTGTTGCTACCTTATTAACATTATCACGTTCGTATTCAACAAATGCATGAAGCTTTGGTAACAGAATTGCTGCCTGAATTGTATCCAATCTGGAATTCCATCCAATTCTTACGTTATCATATTTGAAGCTTCCTTTACCATGAACTCTGATAGAACGCAAATACGCGTCTATCTCATCATCATCCGTAAAGATTGCACCACCATCCCCATAACATCCTAAAGGCTTTGCCGGGAAAAATGAGGTTGTTGAAATATCACCAAAAGAACATGCACGTTTTCCGTTAATTTCTCCGCCAAATCCCTGCGCACCATCTTCCAAAATCTTTAAACCATACTTATCTGCAATCGGGCGGATTGCTTCATAATCTGCCGGCAGACCAAATAAATCTACTGCTACAATTACTCTTGGAATTAGTTTCCCTTCCTCTAAAACTCGCTGTATAGCTAGCTCCAGCTTTTCTGGATTCATATTATATGTTCGCTCATCGACATCAACAAAAACTGGTGTTGCTCCTTCAAATGCAACCGTTTCTCCCGATGCAAAAAAAGTAAAATCAGGAACAAAAGCGCACTCTCCCTCTTTCAAATTCCATGCCATCAATGCCATAGAAAGTGCATCCGTTCCATTTGCACATGTTACACAATGTTTTACCCCTACATACTCTGCCAGTTCGTCTTCCAACTGTTCTACTTGTACTCCACTAATAAACGAAGTTGTTTCAATTACCTCTTTTATTCCATTATCAATTTCCGCTTTCAAAACATCATACTGCTTCTTTAAATCTCTAAATTGCATTCCCATTTTTCTACCACCTACATTCATATTCTATCTATATATAAGCCAACCTTATTCTGTCGGCAAAACATTAACATTCTCACTTTCAAATTTAGTCATAATGTTAACCAAATCTGGTCTATATTCTTCCATATACTGCAAATAATTTTCATTATATCTACCTTCCTGTGGGTCCAAATTTCTTACCTCGCCAAAACACAAACTTAAATATTGCACATATGGGCGCCCATAAGAATGTGAAATCAATAATACCATCTTATCATTATCAGCCGCCTTATTGATACATCTAATTTCAACATACCCACCATATACAAATGAATTATATTTATTAAAATAGGAATCATCTTACAAAATATCTTTATCCATAAATGTTTTCACGAATTCACCACTACTCTCATTCACTAACTGATGGTTTTCGTAAAGCTCTAATTGCATATTTGTCAAAACTTAGCATACAAACTTATATTACTTCTTTACTTAAAACTCTCCCACCATGTCTATACTTGCGAAATTCTCTAATGGTAACTCTACTGGTTTTCCCTCTTTCTGGCTTTTATATATAGCAAGTACCATCTCAAGTGCGTTACGCCCTGCGTGCGCATCTACATAAGGACTTCTATCATTTTGTATTGCGTCTATCATATCCTTAAATAAACTTGTGTGTCCGTTTCCATACACATTGCTGGTTACCTCTTCCAATCCTTTATTTTTCTGATCCGCATCTCTCTCTTCTGCAAAATCCCATACTTCAATATTATTGGTAGACTTTCCGCCAATTTTTACAGTTCCTTTTTCGCCAAAAACATATAATGTTTCTTCCAAATTCTGCGGATACACATTTGTTGTTCCCTCAATTGTCGCAATTGCGCCATTTTTAAATTTCACCACAGCCATGCCTACATCTTCAGCTTCTAGATAATGATGAAACTGCTGTCTAGTCTGTCCATACACTTCTTCCACTTCGTCACCAAAAGTCCAACGTAGCAAATCAATTCCATGAATACATTGATTCATTAGTGCACCACCATCCTGCGCCCATGTACCTCTCCATGAAGCTTGTGTATAATAGTCTTTATTCCGATTCCAACGCACATGAATGGCACCATGAGAAAGTTTTCCAAATCTACCGCTTTCCAATGCTTTTCTCATTTCCTGCACAGCAACATTAAAGCGATTCTGATGACATGCACATACCTTTACATTATACAGCTCAGAAAGTTTAATAATCTTGTCCGCATCCTGTAATGACATTGCCATTGGCTTTTCGATGATAACATTAATACCTTTTTCAATACAGTAACAAGCAATCTCTGCATGTAATCCACTCTCTGTCGCAATGCTAACTAGTTCCAGTTTATTTTCCTGAAGCATTTTTTTATAATCCGTATATCTCTTTATGGTTATATCTTTTTCAAGATTATGCTTTGCCAAAACATTTTCCATATGTTCTAATACAACATCACATACTGCTACAATCTCCAGGTTGTTATTTTCAGCAGCCTTTATATGATTTGTAGAAATTCTTCCACATCCAATTAATGCATATTTCATATTAATCTCCATCCCGCCATATTCGCATGTCTAATTTTAAAAGCAAAAGTAATTCACACGTTCAAGTATTCATATTATGAGAATCGCAATTCATTTGTCATCTCGACATCCACATCTTCATTCCGGTTTGCTCATTCGTATACAATCATATCTTACTTTTCCCAAATATAAATACTTTAAACTAACTCATTTTGTGAAGTATCTTTGTCAATCTCGCAAATTTGACTTAAATTTTTTTATTAACATTTTTTCTGTTCATTACCTATATAATCATTAAATGCAAAATCACCTAGAGCTATTTCTTCTTGAGGCAATAACTGCGCTATCGCTTCCATTTTTTCTTCATTTAAATTAACCTTATCAAATTGACTATATTGATATATCAATTCCAATGGATTAACGCTGTATTTACTTGCGTATTTATGAATATATTGCATATAGCTACTATGAAATTCTGATAATCCAGAATATACATCTAACGGGTTCAGTCCTTTTTCGCGTAACAAAGGTGATATCATCTTTCTTCCAGCCATTAGTATTTTTTTACAGTCATATTTATTACAACCATATTTCTTCATTAAGCACGCAACTAATAGTTCCAACGCAGCATTTCCGGCACTCCTCCCCAATCCTTGCAATGAACCATCTATATATTTAACACCTATATCCGCTGCATACATACTATTAGCCACCGAAAGGCCTAAGTTATCATGTCCATGAAATCCAAGAGCAATCTCAGATTTTTCTCGAATTGCTGTGAAATATCTTAAAATATCTTCTTGAAGCATTCCTCCTGCAGAATCAACAATATATACCACATCTGCCCCGTATTCTTCGGAGCACAATACATTTTTAGCAAACGTTTCAGGCGAAACAGTGTAAGACTTCATGTAATTACTAAACACGAACATTCCATGTTTTTTTGCTCTTTCAATATAAGTTTTAGATTGCTCTACCTCATTAACATTCGTTCCTATCCTTATAAAGCTCATGCCATATGAGGCAGCCATGTCAATATCTTCCAACGTTGCGATACCCGGAATACAAAACATACCATATTGAGCCTTATGAAATGTCTGCTGCGCCACCTTTAAATACTCTTCATCTGTATTCAAGGATAATCCGTTTTTTTCAGAGCTAGCGCCCAGACCCATTCCATGACCAATTTCTATTAACGTTATACCACTTTCTTCCAATTCTCTACCAATCAATTTTACATCTTGACTAGAGAACTGAAAATTGACCGCATAACTTCCATCTCGCAATGTGACGTCCATTAGCTGAATTTCTTTATCCATTTCGACTCCTATTCAATATTCTTACTTTTTCTTTGCAAACACAATTTGCTCCATACCTTTTGCAGTAAGCAATTCTATTTTTTCAAAATCTTCGTCGCTAAATGCTATATTAAAATGTTCCTCTACTTCGCTAATCAAATCAAGAAATTGAAACGAATCAATCCATCCTTGCTCAATGTAATTCTCATTCACATCATAATCTTCTTCGTTCACATTTGAATTTTCCAAAAACCATTCCTGAATCCACTTTCTTATTTGTTCCATCATTACAATTCCTCCTTAATTCAGTTCTCTAGCAATTACACGTGCTGGGCACCCATCGCTTCCCATTATCTTAAGCGGCAATGCTATAATTTCATATTTTTTATCAGAACATAGCATATCTGTATTCGTTAAATATTCTACAATTATTACACCATTTTTTAAAAACAGCTTATGAACTGGTGAGTCATCCTTTTCCCCAATAGCCATCCCAGAATCTGGTGAAGGCGTATCCATCGCTATCATTCTTACTCCTTGCTGTATCAAATATTCTCCAGCTTCTACCGTCATGTATGGAAAGTCTTTATAATATCTCTCTGTTTTCCACATCCTGTGCCAATCAAAGCGTAGCAAAATTCTTTCTGCTAGTTGAACTTTTTCAAAATCTGTTTTTGAGATAATCTTATCCTTTTTATTCGTAAAATCTATTACAGAAATGGGTCCACACAACATATTAACATCCAACATATCAATGGTGTTCCCCCCTGGTATAAAGTGTGCCGGAGCATCCATATGTGTTCCACTATGACTTCCTAATACTATTCTGCTTGTATTTCTTCCAACAGAATCAATTGTTCCCAATGAATCAATTTCGACCTTTTGATGCCAAGGTGTTCCACATGTCGGCATGTTATTCTCTAGTGTTAATGACAAATCAATTATCTTTTTCATTCTTTTATTCCTCCTATAGTGAAATAACTTCAATTTTTTCACCACATTTTCCCAACCCGAAAAATATTTTTAATTTTCTTCCATTGACTTCCAGTTCCTCAATTTTTGTTGCCTCAAAGTTTTTAACCCATTTTTTTCTTTCTTCATTAATATCTTTGACAACAATCGCCAAACAGCACACTCCTTCTCCATCTAAAATCCATTTTGTTCCTTTGTCCGAATATACAATTTCAATATTTAGAACCTTTTTATCAAAAATTCCTTTTATAGTTCCTATAGCATAATCATCACATTCCTGTTGGAATTTTGCTCCACATAAAACAAAAAGTGCCTCTGTCAAATGTACATTATTACTTAAAATCCTCAATAATGATTTTTTGTCATCATAAAGTAAACTATTTTGTTCTTCACATATATTTTGATATGAAGTAATTTCAATTGGCAAAGCATTTGTTGATTCCAAATAATTAATATTGTGATGTTCGTTTTTACAACTTAAAATCTTCTTTTTTATATCAATATTTTTCAAATTTTTTTCTGTAAATTTCAAATTATAATCACTATATTTTTTCAGCACATCTTGTTCCTCATTTAATGAACAAGCATAACATATATGGTCTATCTTTATGAGCATGTTTTTTTTCTAATACTCTCCTTTATTTTTTCAATATCTTTTTTTCCGTTAATGTTACACACTAGTTCCTTAGTCACGTAAAATTCGTCAATAGTATATGCTTTTCCTAATTTATCATATAATATCTGATTTATTATCTTTTGTATATCTTTCTCACAAACCATACCCGAAAGCACATACACACAAACTATTTTTTCTTCGTTGCTGCTTCTTTCCCCAAAAACTGCAACATCTTTTATCTGCTCTAATTTCAATATCTCATTTTCTATGCTAACTGGGCTTATATTCATTCCTCCTTTTATAATTAAATTTTTTTTCCTTCCTACAATGTATAATTGCTTATCTACTATTTCTATCAAATCTCCGGTTTTATAAAAATCTCCCTCAAAGTAATCTGCTGTATTCTCGTTTACATATCCAGAAAACATCCAATCTACATCAACCAATGCTTCCCCTGACGGATTAGCAAATTTAACTCCTGGCAAAATTTCCCCAACATTCCCATCATTTATCCCATGTGTCATATCGGTATCAACAGATAAAAATAATAATTCCGTCAATCCATAACTAACATATAAATTCACTCCGTATTTATCTTCAAACATAGTTTTCAATTGATTAGTTAATGGGGCAGTTCCAACAAAAATCTGCATTTCATTTTTTTCACAATAACCTTTTCCTTTATTGCCTCTATCCGTATTATATATCATATTAAGCATCGTTGGATTAAGCCATAATAGTGAAATATTATATTTCTCTATCGTGCTCCAAAATTTCAAAGCCATCTTAACATCAAATCTGCCTAGTATTATAATTTCATCTGCAAATATGAATGGCTTTAAAATAGAATTTAAAATACCAGCCATATAAGTCATCGGAAATAAATGTCCAAAAACTCTTCCGTTTTTTATCGGATGAACAGAATCAAATGCCCGAATCGTCGAAAACATATCATTAAGAGAATGTTTAACACCTTTACTATTTCCTGAAGTTCCAGAAGTAAAAGAAATCAAGTACTCTTTTTCAAAATTTGTATTTGCTAATTTGTCTACAACAATTTCTTGTATACTCTTCTCTAGGTTCAATTCTTCATCATAAATATTCACCCGAAATATCTCATCTTGCTGGGAAGAAACAACTATTGCATCATCCCTAGTTTGTTTCACCAATTTTTCTATCTCTTCCGTACCTTTCTGCGGATCAATTGGTACAATCACTCTATTTCCCAACATACAACAGAAGTATAGCATAAACAGCTCCATGCTATTTTCCAATACAGGAATAATCTTTTGAGCTTCGCAGTTTGTATCTAAGTAATTATTAATACATAGGACACATTTAAAAAACTCTTCATAACTATAGCTTGTTCCAGATTGACTATCTTCAACAAACTTCTTTTTAAAATCTATTTTTCTTACCTGATTTATTACCCATTCCTGTGTATTCATATTTTCATTTCCTCGTTTTTTACATTGGCATAATTCTTGCCGGATTTCCGAAAACCTTCCCGCCTTTTTCTATATCTTTTATCACATTAGATCCAATAGATATATAACTCTTCTCTCCTATATGTAATCCATTACTAATAACAACATTAGGTCCTATCCACGTTTCAGTGCCTATATTGGCTCGTCCACAAATAGTTGTTCCTGATGAGATAATTGTTTTTTTTCCAATTTTAACACCATGTCCTATAACCACATTCTGACTAGTTTGAACCTGCTCCTGTACTATGGTTGAATCCCATGGGTATATAGCCCGTCCAACCACATTGTTATATCCCAATTCAGTTCCATAACCAATTATTACCTTTCCAATATGATTTACTCGATATAATTCTCCGTCCCATTCTTTAACTTCTAAATCCTGTGCTCCAACTATTGTACCCGCTCTTATAATCACGTTGTCTGCAATTTCAACATTACTTTTTATTACAACATTTTCCTCAAGCGTAACATTATTGCCAATACGCACACCTATACTATCCACAATAGTACTCGGTGCAATTTTACACCCAATACCCATTGTGGTTTTTTCAAAGTCACCTACATAAGCATTATTTTCAGCCAGATAATTATGCAACTTAAAAAATACATTTTTGGGATTTTCTACAACTATGCATCCCTTTCCCATCTGTAAAACAGATTCTGCTAATTCCTTCGTTGTAATAACCTCAATCACATTATCTGATATTTCATTTAAATATTTCTCTTGACATATAAAACTACAGTATGCTTTAGCAGGACCATAGTTATTCAGTCCTAATGCCTCCACATCTCTCTCATTATATACACATACTTGTTCATTCCGTAATATTTCCTTTATATATTTACTTAAAATCATATATAACCTCTTTACAAAATTTCAATATTGTTTTTATTTTTTAGATTTTTAGTTACGTTCTTTGTATCAAAAATAGCTTTTGCATTTTTCTGCACCATTTCATAATCCACATTTGTATGACCTGTCGTAATCATAACCAAATCATAGCTAGCAACAGTTTCTGGAGAAATCTTTTTTAATCCCGATACTGTCCTACCCTTTTCGCGATACTCCGCAATCCACGGATCATAAAACTCTACATCTGCCCCCACTTTTTCTAATTCATCAATTACATGAATTGCCGGACTCTCACGGTAGTCGTCAATATCCTGTTTATAAGCCACACCAAGAACCAGAATCTTTGCACCATTGATAGATTTTTTATGTCTATTCAAAATATGCATTGCACGGTTCACACAATATTGCGGCTGTCCATCATTAACTACCATACTATTTTCAATCAGCGTTGTATGAAATCCATATTCGCGAGCTTTCCATGTCAAATAGTATGGATCTAAAGGAATGCAATGTCCACCAAGTCCTGGACCTGGATAAAATGCCTGAAAACCGTATGGTTTTGTCTTCGCCGCATCCACAACTTCCCATACGGAAATTCCCATTTCATGGCATAACCTTCCCAATTCATTGATTAAACCAATATTGATATTGCGGTATGTATTTTCAAGAATTTTCTCCATTTCAGCAATTGCTGGTGAAGACACTTCATGTACATCTCCCTCCAACACTGCACGATACATCGCTGCAATCACTTCCGTAGCTTCTTTTCCTATACCTCCTACTACCTTCGGGGTATTCTTAGTCTTATAAATCAAGTTACCTGGGTCTACTCGCTCTGGTGAAAATCCAAGATAAAAGTCCTCTCCACATTTCAATCCAGAGCCTTCTTCCAGAATTGGTTTAATCAATTCTTCAGTTGTTCCCGGATAAGTTGTTGATTCCAATACTACCATAGTATCTTTTGTAAGGTATTTCGAAACTGCCTCTGTCGAAGTTTTTACACAGCTAATGTCAGGTTCCTGATGAGAATCCAATGGTGTTGGCACACAAATTGCAATAAAATCAACATCTTTTACAAACGAAAAATCCGTTGTCGCAGATAACATTCCATTTTTCACAAGCTTTTCCAAATCACTATCTACTACATCACCGATATAGTTATGTCCTGCATTAACCATATCCACCTTAGTTGTTTGCACATCAAATCCAATTGTTTTAAATCCTGCTTTCGCTTTTTCAACAGCAAGCGGTAATCCAACATAACCAAGTCCTACTACACCAACAACAACTTCCCTATTTTCAATCTTTTTTAACATTCTTTCTTTCATGTTTTCTCTCCTATTCGTACAGCCTTGCTGCTAATTTTTCATAATCTAACAATTTCTTTGCTCTTTTTAAAGTTTTATCAGCCATATCAGATACCATATTTTTAGAAATACTTTCAAAAGCATGTCTCATATCATCTTCATCGTTTACATACATACCTTCATCTGCCAATAAAAATTTATATTCCTCAATTGGTTGCGCCATAATTGCACATTTGTAACACATCGCATTCTGTAATGTCGATGATGGGGTACCTGGTTGCAAATAAACATCTGCACCACATAACAGTGTCTGTAATTCATTACCACTTTTCCACCCTAAGTATCTAATACGTTTATCTTTGGATATTTCTTGTAACACTATATCCTCCACATCATCCAGTAAACTACCAGCAATACAGAGACAAAACTGTGGATTTTTCACAGATTTAAAAGCCCTTATTAATTCAACCGTCTTTTTTTCTTTTCCCATTTTACCTGAATGCAGAAAAAAAATATGTTCTTCAGACAAATTTAACTCTGTGCGAATACTTTTTCTTTTCTCTTCATATTCCTTTTCTGGCAAAACATAACCACCTAATGGATAGTACTCAATCTTATCTTCCGGTATTCCA
>ERZ773228.796-NODE-796-length-35670-cov-17.518939_pt1 | contig 35670 bp, 22 predicted proteins | sample MGYA00580524_ERZ773228 | MGnify/ENA primary metagenome ERZ773228 (study PRJEB29015, sample SAMEA2737768) | human gut metagenome | biome: human gut; feature: human-associated habitat; material: faeces | place: China | collected 2012 ... | reverse complement strand
CCGATTCCATTCTTTACCTAAAAATTATTCATCCCCCAAATTTCCGTGAAGAGCCCTTTTTTTTCATTCCTCTGCTTTTAATCCCCTTTCTTTCCTCTCATCCATAAATCTAATCCTATAAATGGTGTATAATGAGTAATAGAGACGATTGCCGATGAAGACGTAAGGCTTCCTTTCCTGTGCCGGGAAGTGCGGGAAGGGAACCGGGCTCTGGGGAAGAGGACCTGTCTTTTGACGGCGGTTTATCTGTAGAATATTATTTCCAGTAATTCGAGGGAAGGAGACTTATATGAAAAAGAATTACAAACTTTTGGCGACCCTTGTATTGTCCGGTCTGGCGGGGGCCGCTTTTGGCGTGCTTCCAGCAGAGGCTGCCGTGACGGTCGGACCTGTGGACGGCACAGAGAAGCCTTTGACAAATACGGAGTTTACAAGTCTGTACGGAAATACGTACACGGGTTCTACCAGCGGCAATACCGTTTCCATCAGCGGAGAAGGGACTGTCACCCTTAATACATTAGCCGGCGCTTATACGTTAGAGAGCGGAGATGCATCGAACAACAAGCTTTCCGTAACGGATGGAGCATCTGTCAGCTTTAGCAATGCCACGGACAATTGGATCGCAGGCGGCAGGTCTATGAAGGGCGCTGCCTCGGGCAACCAGGTCACGCTGTCAGGGGTTTCTCTGAATTTGCCTGACGCCACCCCAAGCAGCTTGAAAATTGCAGGCGGGGAAACCGAGTCCGGCAATGCTGATGGCAATACGGTCACACTGGATACGATCACTTCCTCTGGCATCGTCTACGGCGGCCGTGTAGGGAATGGCAATAACGTTGTTGCAACTGTGAATATGAGCGTTCTGCCTGTCTCTGCAGAGGAAAGCACGGAAACGGATACCAGTACAGAAGCAGATCCCATATCCACCAGTGCCAGCAGCAACTCGGTAACGATTACGGGCAGCCAGGTCGAGGGTGTGTACGGCGGCTATATGCAATACTATGGCGATACTTCTGCTGAGGCTGATGCTGTTGCCGGGGTCAATCATAATACGGTCACGTTAACGAATAGTACTGCCCAGAGTTCGTATATCTACGGCGGCTATATGCAATACTATGGCGATACTTCTGCTGAGGCTGATGCTGTTGCCGGGGTCAATCATAATACGGTCACGTTAACGAATACGTCCGCTTCCGGTACCAGTGTCTATGGCGGCTATGTGTTGAGCTCTGGTAGTGCACCGGCCCTTAATGCCAGCAGCAATACCGTGGAGATTTCCAATACTGCGGAGAAGGAGTATGGCGTCTCTACTGTTACGGGCGGTTATACGGGGTACGGCGATGCCAATGACAATACGGTGAAAATCACGGGGACAAAGGTTACAGACGATGATGAAATCTACCTGACCTCTGTGAGCAGCGATATTACCGGCGGGGAAACCGAGTCCGGCAATGCTGATGGCAATACGGTCACACTGGATACGATCACTTCCTCTGGCATCGTCTACGGCGGCCGTGTAGGGAATGGCAATAACGTTGTTGCAACTGTGAATATGAGCGTTCTGCCTGTCTCTGCAGAGGAAAGCACGGAAACGGATACCAGTACAGAAGCAGATCCCATATCCACCAGTGCCAGCAGCAACTCGGTAACGATTACGGGCAGCCAGGTCAAGGGTGTGTACGGCGGCGTGGGCCAGATCGGCTCGGCCAAGGGAAATATCGTCACCATTACGGACAGCAGCGTGGAAATGGAAGCAGTCGGCGGAGAGACGGGTTACATGGTGGGCTGGATTACGCAGCCCGGGCAGCTGAAAGATGCTGAAAACAACCAGGTCATTGTCAATGGATCAAGCACCATCGGCACCGTCGTCGGCGGCGAAGCGGCAGCAGCGAATACTTTTGATGAAAAAAATGGCGAAGTGCAGACAAGCGGCAAATCTTCCGGCAACACCGTCACCATCAATGACGGCACTGTAAAGAACAGCGTCCTTGGCGGCCACTCGGCCATGTCAGATGCCATAGGAAATACCGTCAACATCGCAGGCGGCATTATCGGCACGGAATCATCAGGCACTGGTGAAGCCGATGACAACGCCATCGCCGGCGGTTTTGCCGAAGAAGGACAGGCGAACAATAACACCGTCAACATCACAGGCGGCACCCTGGGCGCCATGATGAGCCTCTACGGCGGTTACAGCGAAAAAGGAAGCAGCGGCAACACGCTGAACCTTCATACGAAAGGAAATACCGTGAAGAATCTCGGCTATTTCCAGAACCTGAACTTCTACGTCCCGGAAGGAACAGCGGCAGGAGAAACGATGGTGACCGTCACAGGAAACGCCGACGTTTCCAAAGCAGTCATCCAGGCGGGAATTGAGAAAACGACGAAACTCGCGCCCGGACAGGCCATCAACCTCATCTATGATGCAGGCGGCATCAAGACAGACGGCACATCATACAGCATGATGAGCGGCAAAGACATCGTCAGCGACGCCGGCTTCGTCGACCGCAAGGCAGCCGTCAAAAAACAGGACGACAACACCATCGTCGTCTATGTCCCGAAAGACGAAAAAGGCACCATCCATCCGGACACCAAGATCATTCCGGAAGACCGTGAGAACGGGATCAATACCATCAAGAACGCAGGCGATCTCGTTTCCAATGCAGCAGAAGGCGCATGGAAAGAAGACCATGACGTCGATGCGAAATTCGTGCCCTATGCCATCGTAGGCGGCTACGACCTCCACTACAACACGGGCTCTTACATCGACAGCAATGGCATGGCCGCCAACGTCGGCCTCATCCGGAGAATCCGCCGCGATGGAGCCATCGACACCGTCATGCCGTTCCTCGAATACGGCAGGAGCAACTACGCCAGCTTCCTTGACGACGGAGCCAGAGGCGACGGCCGCCAGCACTACACCGGCGGAGGCGTCCTCCTGAGACGCGACCTCGATGACGGCAAGTACTACGAAGGCGCTATCAGAGCCGGCCGCCTCAAAGGCGACTTCCACGGTATCATCGACAGCACCGCCCTCCGCTACGACAGCAGCGCGCCGTACGTCGCAGCCCAGGCAGGCGCAGGCAAAATCTACGCCAAAGACAGAGACACCTATGACCTCTACGGCAAATTCTTCTGGACTCACCTCGGAAGCGATACCGCCACCATCAGAAACAGCCGCGGCGAAGCGAAGTACGAATTCGACGACATCAACTCCTACCGGACAAGACTGGGCATGAGATGGACCAGAAACTTCGACAAAGTCCGCTCCCTCTACGCAGGCATCGGCTGGGACTATGAATTTGACAGCAAAGCAAGAGCTTTCTATGATGCCTACAGAACCGACACCCCGACTGTCAAAGGATCCAGCGAATTCCTCGAACTCGGCTGGAAGAGCAAAGTCACCAGCGACCACCCCTGGGGCGTAGACCTCAAAGCCACAGGCTGGACCGGAAAGCAGGAAGGCGGCACACTCTTCGCGACAGTTAGCAGAAGCTTTTAAATGAATTAACGCGTTTTACGAAAAAGGACCCGTTCTATGTGAATGAGTCCTTTTTCCGTGTCTGCTTTCTCGAGCAAAGCGAGGCTTAGCTGTCCCCGTTAGGGGAAAGTGGCGCGCATGCGCTGAAAGGGGTTCATCTCCCCGGACATAGTCCGGTTGTCTGGTTTTATCTTCTTCCGCTCAAATCTATCTTTCCGGAATTTATAACAAAACTATAAATAACTACACAAAAATGTTGTAAAATATAAATAATAACGGAATTATATAATTCCATTCTTTATATAAAAAATAAGAAGAAGTATCCGGCGTATGAGAGGGATGCTTTAAGGAAAGGAGGCGCGGTTCCGCAAGGGTGCTGCTGCGGCAGGATCCACTCAGAAGATTCTGGGAGAGCGAGTTTGCGGATGGTGGTGGAAGGCCATCCCCGCTTGCGGTTTATAAAAGGGGAGGAATATTAATGAAACAAGAACGCCGTAAAATTATGACGGCATTGATCATGTCCAGTCTCCTGAGTCTGGGCTTTTGTGGTGCGCCGGCTTATGCCGCGGTCACTGCAGAATCCAGCTCCGGGACGGTGACCGGGAATGAAGATACCGGGACGGTCAATGGAAACACATTAAACATCGTATCAGGAACCACTGTGGGAAGCGCGGTGGCTGGAAGTACGATAACAACAGTAGAATCAGGTATGACAGACAGCATTTCCACAGACAGCGTATCAGGGAATACGATTGCCGTTACAGGCGGAACAGTCAATTCTCTGGCTGCGGGCGGACTGTCGCTTAATGGGTCAGTAACCGGGAACAGCGCATCCATGGGAAATTCGGATACAGTGCAGTCCTCTGCCGCTGTCATTGCTGGCGGTATTTCCGGCGCCGGTGATGCCAATAGGAATACGCTTTCATTCAGTGGTGGCAGCGTATCAGAATTAGCCGTCGGCGGCTTTTCTGACTATGGCGGGGCCTCGGACAACAGTGTCACGATGAGTGGAGGTTCCGTCTACAAACTGGCAGGCGGCGCTTCTGTGGGAGGTGTTGCTTCCCTTGGTCAAACCTTGATTAATGATTTTAGCTCCTTAGGTTCCGGATTGAGTTACAAAGGAACCACCGGCGGATCTACAGAAAATAATAGGGTAACCATGAGCGGCGGATCGGCGACGTACGTCTGGGGTGCCTATAACTGGAATCTCACAGAAACAGAAGGAAATGTAGACGTCATCGGCAACCAGGTGACAATCAGCGATACAGCCGTGGTCAATGGGACAGGTTGTTGGAGGTGAAGCAGATGCAGGCAGTGCGGACAACAATGCGGTCATTATTAAAGGAGGCATCATTAATGGTGCTGCCTCTGGCAGTGGACCCAAAGGTATGTCTGTCATTGGTGCCAACACGAACGTGTCCGGCAGCGGTGGCGCGAATACAAATAACAGTGTAACGATTTCCGGCGGCACGTTCGGGGAAACCGCGGTAGCAGCTGGCAACCGTATTATCGGGGCGTATTCCCAGAGCAGCGATGAAAATATTTCCGGTAACAGAGTGAAGATTTCCGGCGGTACTTTCGGCCAGGAGCAAGGCAGCGCTAACTTCGTCTATGGCGCTTACGATCTGGGGCATGGCAGTACGATTTCGAAGAACTCCGTTGCTATTTCCGGCGGCACGTTGGATGCGCAGGGAGGCTATGACATTCTGATCGGCGCTTATATAGATGTAGATGGTACGAGTGATACGGCTTCAGAAAACAGTGTCAGCCTGACAGGCGGTTCTATCGGTGCTTCCGGCAGTGCTGATACTTTGCAGATCAAAGGCGCACAAATCAATGAAAACGGCACTGCCAGCGGCAACAGCGTAGAAATTAATGGAGCTGACATTGGTTCAACATCGGCCCAAGGCATCGAAGTGGAGGGCGGTATCGTAAAGACCGGTGCAGCTTCGGAGAATAAAGTGACGATTTCGTCGGGAACGTTGAATACATCATCGGCAGCAGCGTTGCAGCTCTTTGGTGGTTTTGTGCAAAGTTCCGGCGACGTGACAGGCAATGATATCAACGTTACCGGCGGCACCATCGGCAAAGACAGCGGTGCACCCTATCTGTATGGTGGTTATACCGCTTCAGGTAATGCTGCAGAAAATAAGGTCGAAGTATCAGGAGCCGCCCTGAATCCTAATGCAGTCTTTGTCGGCGCCTTTACCGGATCTGGCGATGCGTCCGGCAATACAGTATCCCTTACTGGGCAGACGGGCGGCTATACCGGAAGTGGCAGCGCCAGCAAAAATACACTCGGTGTCCAGGACAGCACAGTAAATGGAAGTATCACTGGCGGACAGACTGGTACAGGCGATGCTGCAAGTAATACAGTGAACATGAGCGGTACAAATACAACGGGAAGTGTTTACGGCGGTCATGTAACGACATCTGGTAATGCCACGGGAAATACAGTCAATTTTACAGAAGGAAGCAGTAATACATCCTTGATTTATGGCGGTTATACCTCCAAAGGCATGGCCAAAGATAATCACGTCAATATTTCCGGAACGTCGCTGAATAAACTCAAGCTTATTTACGGTGGCTATTCCAATGCGGCCGGAACTGGGGAAGATGCCGGAGCAGCCTTGAACAATACAGTATCAATTACAGACAGTGAAGAGGCAGACGGCTCTATCGCCTTGGTAAATTATACTTATCCACGCATATATGGCGGTTTCTCGAAGGCTGGCGACGCATCGGGAAATGAAGTGCTGTTCGACATGGAAGATGGGAATGTTTACCAAATATTCGGGGGCAGTACACAGTCAGCGTCAGCCAGTGCCAACAGCAATACTGTTACCATCAAATCTGGTACGATAACGGGTTTAGTGTTTGCTGGCCGTAATACAGCTGGCGGGCAGGCCAATGATAATCACCTGTATGTTCAGGGCGGTAGTCTGGAAGTCAATTCCCATATTGTGAGCGGCTATGGGACAACGGCAGGTAATAACACGTTAGAAATTTCCGGCGGCAGCTTGGGCTCTACGAAGGCTAACTATGCCCTGAATATTGCTGCCGGTGAAAGTTATAAGCCCGGCGGTGTAACGGAAGGCAACCAGTTATCCATTACCGGCGGCAAGATCGGAATGGGCGAAAACGCAAAAATACATATTTTTGGTGGATATAATCATAGGGATTATGCCAACAAGCTTGCAGCCTCGGCATCGGATAATCATATCAGCATGGAAAATGGTACAATCGATTCCCACGGTGGCTCCGTATCCATGATTGCCGGCGATATGGAAAATGCAGGATCCGGCAGCAGTACTATGACAAACAATACCATCACCATTTCCGGAGGTTCCATCAATGCTGCAGAGGATGGCAGTACCGGAGGAGATATCAATATAGCAGGTGCTTATTCAGATAGTTCCGGGGCGTCCTCAAATGAAGTCAATATTTCCCGCGGCACAATCGGTACAGCCAGCGGCGTGATCTCCATTTCCGGGGCCGCTGCCTACCCGGGAGATGCATCTGGAAACAGTGTCACCATCACGGGCGGCACCATTGGCAGCACGGATGGCGTCGATCCTGAGAACCCTTCCAGTATCGTGGGCGCTTTATCCGTACCTGGCAAAGCAACGGATAATCATGTGTCCATTTCGGGCGCAAACCTGATAGGAGCTATAGAGATCTATGGCGGAGAGAGCGGCGCAGGCAGTACGGGCAACAGCGTCACCCTCGCAGGCGATGCATCAGGAAACATTTATGGCGGCCTCACAATGGGAAGCGGTGCAGCTTCAGGAAATACCATCAATCTGGAGAGCGGCCATATCAGCAGTTCACAAATTATTGCCGGTTATACGGTTAGCGGCGAAGCATCGGACAATACAGTCAATATTACCGGCGGCGTGCTGAATGGCACCGCGGCTCTCTATGGCGGCTATGGCACGTCAAGTACAGGAAATACGCTCAATGTCTATTCGAAAGGAAATACCGTCGGCGAACTGGGATATTTCCAGAAGATTTATATCGCACCTGAGGCAGAACTCACCATCGGTTCAGCAGACGCAGAGGGAGCAGAAAACACAGGCAGTTTTGCTGTCGAAAATGGCACGACTGTTGATGCAGAAGGCGCTCTGACGATTGCCGGAGATCTCTCTTCCGATGCATTGACTGTCACGGCAGGAAATGCTGCTATCGGCGGCACGGTTTCCTCCACGAATGGATCGACCGTTTCCTTAGGCGGCAATGATCTCGCTCTGACGACGGCCAATGTGGACAACACCAGTACTCTGACTCTGACGAGCGGCAAGCTGACGGCAGAAAAACTCTCCGATTCTATCACGGGCGGCGGCAAGCTTACTCTGGATGGTACGGCTACACTTGCTACGACAGCAGGCCAGGTATTTACCGATGGGGATACCACAGAAACGACAGCCGGGGACAACGGTCTGACCGAGACCACGGCGGATTCCGTCAATTTCAAGGCAGGCACGCTCTCCCTCTCGGATGATTACAGCTATACATACCTTACAAATATCCAGAAGACCATGGATGCGCTGGAAGATTCCACGACCAGTATCGTCATGACGGGCAACCTCGTGGATACCACGGGCATCAGCAACACGCTCACGACAGAAGGCAGCAACATTTCCATTGGCGCTCCTTCCTCGGAAGACAACACGACATCGCTGGACCGCGGATTCAATGTCGCCGCCCTTGATATGGGCGGTGCGGATACGGTATCCGTAGCCGGCGGTCAGAATCTGACACTGGGCGACAGTGAAACGACGGATGTCATTACAACCGACAGCGGCACGGCTTCAGTTAATCTGGCGGAAGGGTCTACCTTTACGATTGGCAACAGCGCTGTTGCAGAAAATCAGACACTGAACGCCGCTGCTGATGTGACTGCGGAAAACAGTACTATCGCAGCGAATGGACAGACGACTGTCACGGGTGATGTCGCTTTGACCGACTCTGCCCTCACATCCCAGACCGGTACGCTGACTCTGGAGCAGAACCTGACGACAAGCGGAACATCCGTCGTCACTGGTGATGTTACTGTCGCCAAAGCCATCACCGGTGATTCCAGCATCATACTGAAACTGGGAAATGAAAAGGAATCTGTTAATCTCAGCGCAAGAAGCATCAACCTGAATGGCGGTACGCTCTACCTCGATCCGGTCTGGATAGGCGGGACGCAAGAGGACGGCGCAGAAGCCGCTGCAGGTTCTATTTCCGGATCCAAAGTCGTCATAGGAAACAACTCTACGCTGACGGTTGGCTCCACCGACAAGACCCTTGCTGAAAAAACATTTACGGACAGCGGACTTACCTGGAGTGACACGGATATCCTCTCTGCCCTTTATGTTGCAACGAGCGCCAGCCTCTCCGATGGCAGCGTTGTCATCGACAGTTCGGCCAATGCGGACAGTGCGGCAGCGATTGTCACATTCAAGATGGGAAAGAATTCCCTCCTGATGATTGACGGAAATAAAGTATCCGGAAGCCAGGCGGCAGCCATTACGGATGTAAGCACTACCGATATTTCCCCTTCCGCAAAGATTTACATTTCAAATGCCAAGGGCAATGCCACATACAACATCCTCTCCGGCACGAACGACAAAGATGGAAACGGCCTCTTTGCAGAAGCCAGGGCAGCCGTAAACAGCAATGTCTTCTCGTACGGACATCTGCTTGAATTCGTTGGCGCTGAAGGAAATGGGGAAACACAGTTCTCCGTCACCGCTGAATCCCAAGACGCGCATGATGTATACGGCGATAAAGTCATTGCACCCAATACCATCAATGCTGCTATGGATAGCGGCGGTGCTGCATCTGCCTTTGCTCTCGCGGCTTCTGACGACAATTTGACCGAAGAAGCACAGGAAAGCGCATTTAACAGCGCATCAGCCCTGACTGAACTTGCCGGCGTACAGCATGGACTCTATGCGGCAAACAACCTCTTCGACAGCTCTCTCACATCCCACCTGACCGGCCTTTACACAGAAGATCAGGATAAGGATCTCTGGGCTCATTTCATCCACTCCAAGGAAAATGTCCGCGGTCTCGGCCTGGCCAATATGGGCGCTTCCTATGATGCACAGTTCAATGGCGTTGTCGTCGGCAGTGACTTCTACAAGAAGGGAAATGCGACAGTCGGCGCAGCCCTGACGTACATGGATGGAAGCTTCTCTGGAAATACCGAAGCAGCGCACACCAAGAACGACGTCGACTACTACGGCCTTGCTCTCTATGGCAGAGTCGAACAGGGACCGATGACATACCTCGGCGACATCTCCTACCTCCATGAAAGCAACGACCTCAAGCAGCATAACAGCGGCAGCACCATCACCGGTTCCACTGACAGTGATGCATACAGCATCGGCGTCAGAGCCGAAAGAGGCATCGGCCTTGGCATGGGCACTCTGACCCCGTTCGCAGGCCTCCGCTACGCACACCTTGGCACGGATGCCTACACCGACAGTATCGGCGTCCGTCATGACAGCGATGATGCTAACGTCTGGATGTTCCCGCTCGGTCTCCGCTACAGCGCAGACATCAAGAACGGCACCTGGACCATCCGCCCGATGGCAGAAGCAAGCTACGTATGGACATTCGGCGACCGCGACGGCACTGACAAAGTAAGCTTGGGCGGTGCAAGCGACGCCTTCGGCTTCGACATCGCCGACGCAGGCAGCTGGTATGGCAGACTTGGCGTACAGGCAGCCAAAGGAAACTTCACCTACGGAGTCGCCTACCAGTACCAGCACGGCGCCAGCGTACAGAGCAACACCTGGACCGCAGCCGTCAGATACCACTTCTGATAGGGAAATTATGTAGGAAATAGGGAAAACTCCACTCACCATTTTCTGATGAGTGGAGTTTTTGCGTGGGATAGGAGAGGAGGGCCGTAGGCCGGTCTTGACCTTGCTCCGGGAGGAGAAGGTGGGAAATTTTTGCTTTTTAAAATTTTTCGGATGAGTTGAATTTCCCAGCCTGCAAGGCGGCTGTATGGTTTTAAAACCACAAAACCAGCCTTCGGCTGAAGGAGATGAACCCCTTTCGTCGCCTGACGGCGCCAATTTCCCCTGACGGGGACAGCTAACCACACTTCTTTCCTAATATCCCTCAGCTCCCCTCCTATAGAAATCCGTCCATATTTATTACGAGAAAAATCATACTTAGTTTATTTTTGAATTTTTATTGTTGCAGGCGTTATCATAAGATTTTATTATAAAAGCTTTGCATATCAATTATTTTTATACCGGTCAATTTCGACGCGGTCTGGTTCGGCCAAATTTCTTCGCCCGGGACGCATTTATTTTTTAAAATGTGAAATTTTCCGATATATCGCTGAATAGCTTCCCTTTTGGGCCTTTGGCGATTTCCATCCTAACAAAATGAGTTTATAAACTCACCAAAAGATAGATATGAGGCATGCCTGCGTTTATAGTTTCGTGTGATTTGATTTTTAGAAAAACGTTTTCCATGGTACAATCAAGAAAAATCCGCTTTCTGGCGGGGAAGGATGTGGAGCATGGAAGGAATGAATGAGCGTTTGAAGGCTGCGGCAGCAAAGCTTCTCTTGACGGAGGATTGTTTTTACCTGTATGACGAAGCAGGGATCCAGTCCCGCGCTAGGGCTCTTACGAGGTCTTTTCCTTCGGCGAAAATCCTGTATTCTCTGAAGGCGAATCCTTTCCTTCCTGTGGCACGTGTGATGACAGAAGAAGGTTTCGGCGCGGATGCGGCAAGCGCAGCCGAGGTGCGCCTGGCAGTTTCTCTTGGGATGATGAAAGAGGAGATCCAGTACTCGGCGCCGGGAAAGCGTGCAAAGGACATCCGGGAGACGCTGGAGCTCGCGATGCTTGTCGCTGACAGCGCGGGCGAGATTGCGCGGATCGAAGAAGCGGCTAAGGAAAAGGGGATCCATGTTTCGATCGGCCTCCGCATTCATCCTTCCTTCGGTTTTGCAGGAGGCAGGGGCGAGCCGTCGAAGTTCGGAATCGATGAGGAAGAGGCGATTACCCTCTTGAATGACTGGCATTTTCCCCATTTGTCCCCGGCGGGCATCCACGTCCATCTGAAGAGCCAGGAGCTCTCCGAAGAAGCACTGGCGCTCTATTATGAGAACGTCCTTCTCATGGCGGAACGTCTTGGACGGACGGAGGCGATGGAGCTTTCGTTCGTGAACCTGGGATCGGGGATCGGGATTCCGATGGATCCGGAGGACGAGGGAATGGACCTGGCGCTTCTTGAGAAAGCCTTCGCTGCGCTTGCCGGGCCCTGCCATGACCGTTTCCCGAAGGCGCGCCTGTTCCTTGAGAGCGGCCGGTATGCGCCCGGGCCTTCGGGTTTCTATGTGACGAGGGCGCTCGACAGGAAGGTGTCGGAGGGGAAAGTCTTCCTCATCACGGCGGGTACGATGCATGGTTTCCTTCGCCCGGCACTGGCGCGTCTTGTCGAAAAGTACGATGAGACCGGCCATCCGGCGCTCTGCGAGCCGCTTTTCTCGGGCGCGCGGGCATTTCTCATTTCCACTTTGAGGGAAGGAAATCCGGAGACGGTCACGATCACGGGCAACCTCTGCACGGCGGCGGACATCATCGCAGAAGACATCACGCTCCCGCGCCTTGCCGAAGGGGACGGCATCGTCATCGGCAATGCGGGCGCGTATGCGGCGACGCTTTCGCCCTTTGCCTTCTCCTCACTGGAGCGGCCGAAGGAATTTCTTCTGAAGGAAACGGGAGACCTAGAGGGAGTATAAATTTCTTGAATGGAAGGGCGGAGAAATCCGCTCTTTTTCAATGGCCAGACAGGCCTTTTCATGCCAAATCTTCCTTTATGGCGGACTTTTTACGGTATATAATAAAGAAAAGGTTTCCCATGGTAAACGTCCCCGATGGAGACCGGCAGGCTTTTCGCCGGGAGGGGAGCGGGAGGGATGAAAATGAGCGAAGATGAACAGATAGAAATCAAGGTGAGAGACCCGGATTTCGGGAAATGATTTATCGTACTTGTTTCATGACGATCAATGGCGCTGTCTTCTCTGCGCTGATGGAAGCGGGCCTGCGGGGGCTCTTTCCGGGCGAAGATGAGAATGGCGTCATCGTTTACGGCTACATCGACCCGGTGAAGGGCATCTGTTTTGAAATTCTGGGCGGAGGGCGCGAGCAGAACGGCATGGTCTCCGTTCTTTCCGCGCTGCAGGAAACGTCGGATTCCGTGACGAAGGAAAGCGTCAATGACTGCCGGATCATCCCCTTTGCCGGAGAGAAGATTCCTGCCTTCCAGAAGAAAATGGAAACGATCCGCGCCATGTACGCCTGCCCGCGGGACCTCGCGAAGGTCCGTGAAATGGACATCATCGACGAATGGCGCCATGCGGACATTCCCGACCGCGTCCTCGTCTACCTCATGAGAGACGGCGAGCTGCCCGAACCCTGCTGGGTTCTGACGACAGGCCTGAACGGCCGCAAGATCAAAGGCCGCCTTCTTCGCGACCCCAGAGGCGACTTCGGCGTTTGCGGCGGCGATGATATTGAATTTTCCATCCATAGGGAGGACGGAGACGTCATCTGTGTGGCACAGTTTTAGGAGGAAACATGAAGAAAAGAAAAATCGGAAATCTGACCGTCTCGGAAATAGGGATGGGGTGCATGGGATTCTCCCACGGCTATGGGAAAGTGCCGGAAACATCGTACAGCATCGCTGCCATCCGCGCAGCACATGACTACGGCTGTACCTTCTTCGATACCGCTGAAACGTACGGCAGGGAACAGTTCTACCGGGGCCACAACGAAGAAATCGTCGGCCGCGCTGTCGAAGGATTCAGGAAGGACATCGTCCTTGCGACGAAGCTCCATATTTCCACAGAGGAATACGATCCAGAAGGGGACATCTACAACGTCCTTCTCCGCCACCTGACCGCATCCATGAGACGCCTCCGCACCGATTACGTCGACCTCTACTATCTACATCGCTTCAACGAAGCCATTCCGATCGAGAAAATCGCAGAAAGCATGGGCCGTCTGATCAGGGAAGGAAAAATCCGCGGCTGGGGCCTCTCCCAGGTCGATGTTTCCATCCTTTCCAAAGCCCATGAAATCACGCCCGTCACCGCCGTGCAGAACCTGTACTCCATGGTCGAAAGAGACTGCGAAAAGGAAATCTTCCCGTATTGCATCGAGCATCACATCGGCGTCGTGCCCTTCTCGCCCCTCGCCAGCGGCCTCCTCTCCGGCAAAGTCACCGCCGAAACCAAATTCGGCACTGACGACGTCAGAAAATTCGTCCCGCAGCTCTCCAAAGAAAACCTCGAAGGCAACCGCCCGATCGTAGAACTCCTCGAAGAATTCGCCAAAGTGAAAAAAGCCACGCCCGCGCAGATTTCCCTCGCATGGATGCTCTATAAATACCCCAACGTCGTCCCGATCCCGGGATCCAAGAACAAAGAAAGAATCCTCGAAAACCTCAAAGCCTCCGAAGTCACCCTCACCAAGACCGAATTCGCCCGGCTTGAAGAAGCCCTTGGCGCCATAAAAATCCACGGCCACAGAGGCATCAACGAATCCCAGCAGCACTCCTTCTCCAGCCACTGGATGAAGAAATAGGGGCTTGATCTCGCTGCGTTCGAGGAACCTTTTATAAAAACCAATGAATACTGCACCCCTTTCTCCGGCAACTTTAGAAAATGCATTTTATAAAAAACCATAAAACCAGCCTAGAGGCTGAAGAAATGCAACTCATCCGCCCGACATCAGAATTTAAGGTCGGGCACCTTCCCTTCCAGGGCAAGGTCAAAGGCATTCTTCCCCGCTGGGGCAGGTCAAGACCTTCCGTATCGTCGCGAACGGCTATGTAACTGCGATGTACTGAGTCTTGATTTTTCCGAGTATTTCGCCCTCGCTAGAGAGAAATCAGCAAATTTCTCTCCATCCAACACAAAAACAACACAAAAACGCCTTGAAAATGACTGATCATTTTCAAGGCGTTTCTTTATTCGCTTAATTATAAATCCTTATGGATGAAGTGTTTCTTTCCGCTGGCGTAGTCGCCTACGATGTCTCCGTGGCCGAAGAGTTTGTACTTGTAGGAGAGGAGGCCTTCGAGGCCTACGGGGCCTCTGGCGTGGATTTTGGAGGTGGAGATGCCTACTTCGGCGCCGAAGCCGTAGCGGAAGCCGTCGGCGAAGCGGGTGCTTGCGTTCTGGTAGACGTTGGCGCTGTCGACCAGGGTCATGAATTTCTCGGCTGTTTCTGCGTTCTGGGTGAGGATGCAGTCGGTGTGGTGGGAGCCGTAGGTATTGATGTGATTGATGGCTTCATAGACACCGCCTACGATCTTCAGGGCGATGATGAGGTCGACGTATTCATGATGGAAGGATTCGCTTTCCGGGATGATCTCCACGGGAGTGATTTCGTTGACTTCTTCTGTGCCCCTCAGTTTCACGCCGGCGTCCTTCAGTGCTTTGGCAAGGTCCGGAAGGAGGTCTTTGGCGACGTCCCTGTGGATCAGGACGGTCTCGACGGCGTTGCAGGCTGCCGGGTACTGTGTCTTGGCATCGACGATGAGGGGAATCGCAGTTTCCTTGTCATATTCCTTATCGACGTAGATGTGGCAGACGCCGTCGGCATGGCCGAGGACGGGGATGTTCGTATGGTTCATGATGTACTGGACGAATGCGTTCGAGCCTCTTGGAATCAGGAGGTCGACGGTGTCGTGGCATTCGAGGAGTTCGTCGATTTCATTGTGCTGCTCTGCCTGGAGGAGGCAGTTTTCCGGAAGGCCTGCGTCGATGGCTGCCTGATGGATGAGGGAGAAAAGGACGCGGTTCGTCCACGTCGTTTCCTTGCCGCCTTTCAGGATGGCGCAGTTGCCGCTCTTCAGGCACAGGGAGGAAATCTGGACGAGGGCATCGGGGCGTGCTTCGAAGATGACGCCGATGACGCCGATCGGGCAGGTGACGCGGTAGAGCGTGAGGCCCTGGTCGAGTTCGCGGGCAAGGGTGATATTGCGGAGCGGATCCGGAAGCGCCATGAGGCCTGTGAGTTCTTCGGTGACGTCAAAAAGCTTCGCTTCGTCGAATTTGAGGCGTTTCTTGACCGGAGCCGGGACGCCTGTTTCCTCGGCAAGGGCCAGGTCTTTTCTATTGGCTTCGAAGATTTCTTCTTTATGCGCATTCAAAGATTCGCGGATGAGGGCGAGCGCCTTGTTTCTCGTTTCAAGAGATGAAGCGGAGAGAAGGGGCGATGCGAGTTTCATTTTCAGTGTTTCGTCATGGATATTCATAGCGGGCCTCCTTTGGCAGGAATGTACCCTCATTGTAGTCGGACAGGGCGGGGCGCGTCAAGGCAATCCTTATCGGGCGGGGCGGATTGTGCTATGATGAAGCAAAGGAGGGGAGCCTATGTTCAGGAAATTGAAGCAGTACCGGAAAGAACGGAAATGGGCGATGTACGCCGCCGTTCTTTTCAGTGTGCTCGTTTCACTCTTCCTCGTCGTGCTGCTCCTCTTCAAAATGGCGAGCCTCGGCGCGGCCGGAATCTTCAATTATGCCGTATCGAAGCAGAAAATGCTGCGCGGGACGATCACGGTCGAGGAAATCACAGCGAATATCCATGGCGGCGTGACGTTCACGAACCTTGCCTGGGATGATCCGCAGGGAAATCCGATCCTCCGTGTGCCGACAGGGACGCTGAAGGTCAATCCATGGGACATCGTGACCCGGAGAATGAAATCGACCACGCTAGAAGGCATCACGCTGAACGATCCGGTCTTCTCCGTCCGCTACGATGAGAATATGCAGGTCGACTTCGTCAATCCAAAGGAAATCGAAGATAATTCCGAAGACGGCAAGGCGAACTTCAACAGGAACGGCAAGCGCCTCAAAATGAATTTCGTCCTGAACAATGCAAAGATTCAGACCTTCTACCTGGAACGCCATCATATTTTCAATCACGTGAATATGGAAATGGACCTCGACACGAAGGGCATGACATACATTTCCCTGACAACCGGACCCTTCGGAGGCACGGCTGTCGGCGACGGCGTAAAACTCTACGGCACCGTGGACTTTTCGAAACCCGATCAGGAATGCCACTTCGATGCAGAATTCGACGGCATCGATCCTTCCTCCCTGGGCCTTGGGACAAGCATCCGCGACCGCCTGACTCTGAAAGCCCATGCCGACGGACCCTTTGCAGGGCCAATAGCAGACGGGACACTGGAAATGAAACGCCTCCGCATCCCTGCGCTGCGCTTCCATGACGTGCACGGCGACATCCACTACGAAGGCGGACTCCTGACCTTCTCCAATGTCAAAGCAGGCGTCTACGGGGGAAGACTCCTCGCCCGCGGCGACTACGACATCGATTCCCGTGCCTACAATATCTACATCAATGCCTGGGACATGGACACCAGGTACCCGCTGAAGAGTGATAAATTCTACTGCCTCGTCGACCTCGTCGGTGAAATGCACTGCGACGGCAACCCGGCAGACCTCGACTCCTTCGGCACCTTCCAGTCCGGAAGCGGCTTCTACATGCTCGCTCCCTTCGAAAAGATCACAGGCCGCTTCGATAACAAGGGCCACACCCTTGCCTTCTATGACGTCAAACTGTACACGAAACTGGGCATCGCAGAAACCGACGCCTTCAGCATCGTCAAAGGCCGCCTCCACCTGGGCGAAATCCGCCTCGTCGACCCCGACACCGGAGAAGCCATGCGCATCACCGACGCCGTAGGAGAGCAGGAAGCCGTCAAAACCTTCAGGGGCATCCAGCAAAACATGAAAGAAATCAAAGAACAAGTCGACGACTTCAAAGATGCGCTGAAAAGGTAGGAGGACTAAAAACCATAAAACCTCGCTGTGCTCGTGGAAATGAACCCTATCCACCGGCATCTTTATATAACTTCACCTCATTCGCGCAGCTACAGATAAGAGATAAGCTGCGCACCTTCCCCAGAAGGGAAGGCTTCACAAGGAATAAAGAAAAGATTTCAGGTCTGATCTGTTTTGGACCTTTTGTACCCTATCCCATACGCCCTTCCCCGTCTGGGAAAGCGAGTATTTCGCTTCTCCCATCGATTCCCATCCACGCCCAAAGAGAGCTTTGACGAAGTGATTGCACATTCGTCAAAGCCCTCTTTTTGGTTTTTCCAAATCGGGATTCCTCGGAACAGTATCAATATTTACAGTATATCGTTTTTATTGCTATAATACATTCAAGAATAATCGTATACAAAATAATTAAAATAATCAAAGCGCTTATACTTGTTCAAAGGAAGGTCATTTCTATGCATTCTCTGTCGGTTAATCTGCTCCTTCTTGCCATGGTGCCGTCTCTTTTTGTTCAGTACAGAGTTTTTGCATCTCTTTTGACACCTCGGGATTCCCGCCGGCTAGCCGGGGCGTTTGTCATTTTGTACCTTGCCTTTTTCGCAGGCGTCATAGAGATATTTTCTCAGGGAACTGTAGGAGCCGCATGGATTTCCTTTAAGGATGTTTTTGCCGTGCATGCGATTCCCTGTCTTTTGATTGGGCTGTTGTTTGTCCCTTCGTACCGGCTGCAATATATATTTGTCCTGGGGATGCAGGGGCTTTTCGTCGTGGCGGTGCTTACGCTGGTCATGAATGTCGAGCTCCTTTTCGTTTCCCGGGATGAATTTTTCCAGTATATCGACGAGTACCTCCTGGCGTATACGCTGTCGTATGCCTTGCTGATCCCGGTGCTTTTGAAATTTTTCCACACGGTGATTACGACGAACCGCATGGTGGATATGCTGGCTTTCTGGAAATATATGGCTGCGATTCCTGTGCTGGCGCTGCTGTATTCCATCATCCTGGCGCATACGAACGAGCCTGTTGCACGGGAGTACCTTGTTCCGCGGATGCTGCAGGCCTTTTTTGGTATCTGCATTGCCATCACGATGTACCTCAGTACACGGAAAATGAGCGCGGCCATCGATGTGAAGCGTGAGAATGCAGCTTTGATGACGCAGATGGAAATGTTTGCCAATTATACGCGGATGCTTCAGGCCTCGCAGAAGCGTCTGTCAATCTATCGTCATGACACGCGGCACCAGCTTCGTCTTCTGTCCAGTCTGATTCAGGAAAAGAACAGCGCTGATTCTCTGGCATTTCTGGAAACGCTTAAAGAGGAGCTGGCCCACACGCAGCCATATCATTGGGGAGAGAATGCTTGCATGAAGAAAGCGCTGCAGCCTCTCGTGGAGGAGGCCCGGGATGAGGGAATCCATGTCATGGCAGACTTGTCACTGGCTCCGGAGCTTCCCTTCGAGCAGGAATTGGGAGAGGCGGCTGCCCTCCTGACGGAGGCCGCGATGGCGGAGAGCCGGCAGCAGGATAAGGAAACGCGGGCCGTCATCGTCATTGCGCGCCAGACGGATACGGCTGTCATGCTGGTTATCGGGAACCGTCAGACGGAGCCGGTAGAAATGGATGAGGAAGGCCGTCCAAGAAATGGCGGGTATGCGAGAGCGTTCCTATCGCTCGCGCCGTTTATGACGCGCCATCAGGCAGACAGCCGGTATACGTGTGAAGAGGGATGGATGATCGTCAATCTGCGTATCCCTTGGAAGAAAGGGGATGCCGTATGATCTGTATACTCATTACCTTTCTTCTGACGCTGTCCGTCGTGCCGCCTGCGTACCTGCAGTATGCGTCATTTGTCCCTTTTATCTCTGAGCAGCAGAAGCGGTGGATATATGCCGGGTACGCTGCCTGTTTCACAGCCGAGACACTGGCCCTGCTGGTCGTTTCTCTTGGCGGGCAGTGGGCGTATTCCCTCGTCATGTTCAAATGGCTCTATACCGTGCTCTGGATTCCTTATTTCATCTGGGCCGTCATCATCATCCGCTTGTATTTCTTCCGGCATATCTATGTGTTTGCCCTGCGCAGCGTCTTTATGATTATGCTCCACACGCTCGTCTACTACCTGTTCTACGTACTCATCCAGATGGGAATCTTCCCGGGCAGGGAAAGCCCTGCGCTCTTTCCGCTGGAGCTCTTCCTGTACACCATCGGCTATTTGCTGTGCCTGCCGGTCCTGATCCAATACTTCAATGAGGTATTCCGGAACGACCATGTGCTCAGCATGCGGGGGTACTGGAAATATATCTGTATCCTCCCATGCCTGATCTTTGCAGAAGCGGCATTTTTTACCACACAGAGGGTTCCTGAGGTGCTGCATGTAGAAATGCTCGTGCCGAGAATCATCATTACCTGCGCCGCGCTCCTTATCGCATTCAGCGTAAAGGCCGGGCTCGAACAGGTCGATGCCGTGTACCTGGCCTATGAACGCAAAGATGCCCTCACGGCCCAGATCCGGTCCAATCAGAACTACGTCCAGTCGCTGAATGAAGCACAGAAGCTGATGGAAGTTTTCTGGAAAAAGCAGCGGGAATACCTGCAAAGACTGACAGACCTCGTATCCCATGGGGAATATGAGCCCGCATTGAAGCTGATTGAGCAGATCGGATGCAAACTCGAGCAGACGAAACGGCAGCAGTATTGCAAAAACACAGTCGTCAACGCCGCCCTTACGACGTACCTTGACGCGGCGAAACAGGAGGGGATTACCGTCACGGCTAAGGCCGATATCCCTGACTGCAGCCCGTCTTTCAGCACAGATTTATCCATGGTCTTTTCCAACCTCATCGAAAATGCCGTTCATGCCAGTGAGAAACAGCCGGAGGGCCAGCGCGCCCTGACCGTCATCGCCGTCCGCCAGGACGACATGCTGAATATTCTCATCAAGAACCGCTTTGACGGCAAAGTCGCATTCGACGAAAACGGCCTGCCCGCAACCAATGCCCCGGGCCACGGCATAGGCATGAAATCCCTCGCCCATTTCCTCGATGCACACAACGCCAACGCCATCTGCACCTGCGAAAAAGGCTGGTTCAGCACGTACGTAAGACTTGAACTGCCGAAAGAGTAGGGGGAAAACAAAACAACCAGCCTTCGGCTGAAAAAACATACGACCGAGCGTCTCTCTTCCAACCAAATACACCCACACAAAAGAGGCTGTGACGAAATAACGATCATTTCGTCACAGCCTCTTTGTTTTATACTATGCTCCTTTCTATTACAAATACTATTTGAACATCCTTATGCTTTGTTCTGGGCAGCCATGGCCTGCAGTTCAGGGCGGAATTCTTCTACCAGTTCGGCTTCTGCCTCGGCACCTTTGCTCAGGGCTTTGTAGATGATTTCTGCCATTTCATAGCGGGTCATTGTGCGTTCACCGTAATACTTGCCATCTTCGTAACCCTGAATGATGCCGTTGCCAGCCAGGCGGGATACGGCTTCATAAGCCCAGTGGTTTTCCGGTACGTCCGGGAAGTCTTTGGACAGGTTCGGATTGAGGACGGAGAGGAGCGCATCCATCTGCTGCTGCAGCTTATCGACACGGGATTCAAGGCCTTTGACGTAAGCAGCGTTTTCGGCCATCTGTTTATTCCGTGCCTTGTTGCCGCCGTGGCCGATGCGGATGGCTACGCCGCCGCCGACCATGTTGTCGCTTGAGCCTACGGTGCCGGACACGTTGAACATGACGTCTTCGTTAGGACGATAGAAGAGGCCCAGGGCTGTTGCTGTCTTGTTCTTGTAGTTGCCTACGGCAGCGGCTACATTGAGCTTGGAATCAGCGTCAAATTCAAGCGGATGGAGGTTGGCCATCGCTGCTGCATTGGCACCGACTTCGTTGATGCGGCTGTCCATCGAGGCGACGCGCTGGTTGGTTTCATAGAGCTGTGCTCCATTGACGGCGTCGAGGCTGTCCGCTGAGAGTTCTCCTGGTGCCACGTTGGTGATCTTCTGGTTATTCGCATGGATGCCGTTGTCGTCAATGTATGTCTTATTTCCTACCTTGTAGGATGCGGCAGTCACGCTGCCTGCTATGCTGGCGTTGCCGCCTGCGCTGAGATCTTTGGCAATCGTTACAGAATCCCGGAAGTTTGCGGCTCCGCCTACGTCAAGAGTGCCGTCTACGGATGCATTGTTTGTCACATGCAGGTCTTTCGTGGTGGTCGTGCCGCCGACGGTAAGATCCTTTGTGACTTCGGCATAGTCCATGGTCGCTTTTCCTGTTTCGAGGGTATTGCCGGAAATGGTGGTTTTCGTAATCGATCCTTCACCGATAGCTGCGTTGTGGTCCGCATTTTCAAAGGTGGTTCCCTCTGTCGTCGTAGTCACAGTCGTATTCCCGACGACATCCTGAATCTGCGTGCCAGCTGTATTGGTCATGCTTTCTTCTGCCGTATTCACCAGATTCTTGGCATCGTTGGTGATGGTGCCCTGCTTTGCTGTCTGGGTGATATCCTGGCTGGTTCGTTTCACGCCGGTGCTGTTATCTCCTTGTGTAACCGTCGTATTGATGTACCCGTTATCAGCATCCTTCAGAATATCAATGATACTGCCGCTGACCATTCTTTCTGTCGTGGTCGTTGCGGTCTTGACAGAGGCGTTGTACTGCGTATCGCTGGATTTAATCAGCTGCTCCGATTTGTCGACGGTGCTGTTGGTATTGTTAAATTTCGTGCCGTCGGTGATGGACGAAGCCAGGCTCTGTGCGTCTTGGTTGGCAACAGTCGTATTTGTGCCGTCGGTTACGGAGGATGCCAGCTGATCGGCCTTTTGCAGATTGTTGGAAATATTGGATCCATCGGTGATATTAGTGTTAGTCTGGCCGGCGATGGTGTCGATGGTGGTCTTGGTGCTGCCATCCGTGAGCAGGGATTTTTCTTCTGCTGCACCACGGAGGTAGGAGGCTGTCTTACCATCAGACTGGCTCATCGTTTCCTCTGTCTGAGAAGACAACTGGGTGGATGTGTTGGATCCATAGTCATTGGAAACCTTGCTGACAATGGAACTGGAAGCTGTCGTTTCTACATCGACAGCGTTATTGGTGATTTTGTTCTTCGCTTCGTTGATGATGTTTCCAGCTGTCAGGCTGCTGTCACCGGTTACGGTCGTAGTCTGATTGCCGCCGATGGTAGTGGTCTGGTCTTCGGTGATTTCATTGATCTGGCTGCCGTTGACTGTGTGTGATTCTTCACCAGTGACGTTGGTCTCCAAGCCGCCGTTATAGTTTTCTGTTGCTTGTTCGGTCACGGTTTCTGTCAGTGTGCCGGTCACAGTATTGGTCTGGTTGCCAGTGACTTCGGTACTCATATCGCCACCCACTGTCGTCGTCAGATTTTCGCCGATGGTATTGGTCATGTTTTCTGACGCCTCGTTGGTGATATTTTGGGCAGTATTGGAGATAGTGCCGTTCTCGGCTGTGTTGGAAATATTTCCAGCAGTTGACGTAGTAGTGATGTCATTCACGGCTTCATTGGAAATGGTATCCGAGGCTGTATTGACCAATGCTTTCGCATTATTAGTGATAGTCCCTTGTTCTGCTGTATTGGTGATATCCTCAGCCGTCTGTGTGGTAGATGTCGAATTTTCACCATCTTGCACTTCGTTAGTGATAGTATCTACCTGCTGATCCACTTTGGAGAAGGTCGTTTCGGATGTGTTCAGCTGATTGAGGATTTCATCGACGCGTTGTCTGAATGTCGATGTCTGGCCAATTGAATCATTCGTAATCACGTTGCTCGATTCTGCAGCATCCATCTTGTCTACGTTTCGGGTTGTTCCATTGGCAGCCGTTTCAGTCTTGCCTTTTTCAGTTAACGTAGAGGTGCTCGTATATGTTATTCCATCATCGATGCTTAATTTGCTGTTTACAGATGTCACATTACCGCCCTGGATTTCCGTATAATTGTTTAAACCCAGTTTACTGGTGATGGTGTTGGCATTAAATTCGCCGTCGACGGTCAGATCTTCTTCTACTGTCAAATTTCCGCCGATCGAAGCATCGCCGGTGGTTTCCAGAGTTCCGGCTTCTACGGCACCAGTCGTTTCAATCGTACCAGAGCCCACGTCCAAGCTGCTGCCGGAAATGTCTCCCGTCACAGTCAGATTGCCGCCTACAGAAGCATCGTTGGCTACTGTCAGGGAATCTGTCTTCGTGTTGCCTGTATTGGTGATGCCATTGGAAGTCAATGTACCGCCTATGGTAGCAGCACCGGTGGTTGTCAGAGTGCCGGCTTCTACGGCGCCAGTTGTTTCAATCGTACCAGCCCCTGCGTCTAAGCCTGTGCCGATAATCTGGCCGCCAGAGATGTCGCCATTGCCCACGTCCAAGCTGCTGCCGGAAATGTCTCCCGTCACAGCCAGGTCGCCGCCTACGGAAGCATCGTTGGTTACTGTCAGGGTAGTTGTCGTCGTGCTGCCTGTATTGGTGATGCCATTAGAAGTCAATGTGCCGCCGATTGTGGCATTGCCACTCGTTTCCAGACTGCCTGCACTGACTTTATTGGTTACATTCATACTGTCTGCGGAAACATTGCCTGTAAAGGTGCCGGTGCCAGCACTGACAGATCCACTGCCGACATTAACTGACGTGCCTGTGATAGCACCGCCAGAGATATCGCCTCCCTGGGTATTCAGGCTTGTAGCAGTGATGCCTGTAGCCGTGATATTGTTTGTGCTCAAATCGCCTGTTGATGTAATATCATGGGCATTGATATCGCCAGTTGTAGTCAGATCGCCTCCGGACAGTGTAGCAACGCCGTCGGTCAGGGTCGTGCCGGTAACAGTTCCATTGCTCATGGAAGCTCCCTCGCCGTCAGTCAGGGTCGTGCCAGTGACGATGCCGCCTGTCATGGAAGCTCCCTCGCCGTCAGTCACTGTTCCGCCGGTGATGGTGCCGGTGGCTGTAAGGTCTTTGACGTCAGTCACGTCGCCATCTGTATCTACTTTTACGCCACCGATCTCACCGGAAGCGGCGGTCACCTTGCCAGTGGTATCTACCGTGAAAGCTCCGTTCGCACCTTTGATGCTGCCGTCGGCATTGAGAGCGGCCTTGGCATCGGTATAATTATCTCCGCCGGTATAAACACCATTTTCATCCATCAGGGAACTATTGGTGCCTACCTTGATGCCATTTTGGCTGAGGGTAATCTGATTGGCTGCGCCTTGGTTCATGATTAGAGTGTCCACGGCAGATTGCGTATTGGACACCACGCCATCTTCTATGGTCGTGGTGTTTTTCATAAGCACATTGTCCGCTCCGACGACAATTCCGCCATTGACAGCACCAACTAAGGCTGTGTCTGCAGTCTTACGTGCAGAGGTTTCTGTAGTAATGGCATCCGCATTGGCATCTACCTGCGTATCCAGCGCATTCAGGTTCTCTCCCACTGTGCTTTCCTTCAGGACGTAAGTGCCGTCTGTAAGGGTACCGTCCTTAACACCGGAGGTGCCGGTAAGGGTGCCGGTAGCAGTAAGGTCCTTGACGCCGGTCACATCACCATTGTCTGCTATATTCACTGTGCCGATAGAGCCGGTATCCACGTCCAAGCTGCCACCAGAGATTTCGCCTTCGCCAGCACTGACAGACGTGCCCGTGATAGTGCCGCCGGTAATGGTGCCAGTCGTATTCAGATTACCGCCGGTCAGCGTAGCTGTGCCGTCAGTCAGTGTCGTGCCGGTAATTTCGCCCGTCACGTCCAGATCACCACCTACGGAAGCATCGTTGGTTACGTCCAAGCTATCGCCGGAAATGGCGCCGCCGGTAATGGTACCGTCGCCTACGTCCAAGCTGCCGCCAGAAATGGCGCCGTCATCCACGTCCAAGCTATCGCCGGAAATGGCGCCCGTCACATCCAGGTCTCCACTTACGGAAACATCGCCGTCTTCACTAACATCCAATTTACCGTCAAGTCCCGACTCCAATTCTGACTTAGTCGCATAGGTATTTGCCACGTCGTCCGAATTGGCTTTTTCAGCCAGTCCCTCGGTCAGTGCTGTCTTCGTCGCATAGGTGTTTTCCACTTCTGACTTAGTCGCATAGGTGTCTGCCACTTCTGTCTTAGTCGCATAGGTACTTGCCACGTCAGTTGAATTGGCTTTTTCACCCAGAGCGTTATCCACTTCTTCTGTGGTATACACGGTTGCTGGGGTGCCTGGATCCGTTGTATTTACTGTGACGGATGCCCAAGCATTTCCTCCGCCGGCGAAGGTGAGTACCATGGCCAGGGCTGCTGCGGATGTCAGGAGTTTCCGTCTGGCCTTGCTGCCAGTGCTGGCTGACTTCGTGTGGCCCTTGGCTAATTCCGAGGCCGTGACATAGCAGTTCTTCGTCCTGCTCCAGATAACCTTAAAGATTTTGTTCATAATTCTCCCTGCTTTCTGTATAAAAATTCACAACTCCCCTGAATTTGGGCGCAAAAAATACAGCTTAGCAAAATCTCCCTAAATTTTGCATAAATATTCAAGCTGTTTCCCGAATTTGCGCACAAAAATAAAGCTATACAAAAAATCGGATTTTTTATGATTTTTTATACATCTTTTTTAAATACGAATTTGAAATATTTTTCTTGGAGCTGGCGATACTTACGATTGGCTACCGGAATCTTGTGGTTCTGGATTTCGATGTAATCGCTTTTAATGACATGAATGGCCGATAGATTGACGATGTACCCTTTGCCCGGTGAGATGAACTGGCCCGGAGAAATAGACTCTAGTGTGGAAGCGAGCTGTGCCAGAGCCAGACGTGTTTCCAGTATGGATCCATCATTGACATAGATTTTCTGGTTATGCCCATTGCTTTCTACGAAAAGAATATCGTTGATTTCCTCCACCTGGATGCCGCCGCCGACCAGACGGAAAATGATTTTCCTGCTGTGACGCTGACGGATGCTTTCCATGACGCGGTCCATAGCCTGATCAAATTGTTTCTGAGTAAATGGTTTGACGATGTAATGCGCAGCATGGACACTGAAAGCTTCGATAGCAAATTCATCACTTGTCGAAAGGAATATGATTTCGGCCTGACTTTTCTGGCTTCTCATTGCCGCCGCCACATCTGTTCCCAGCATACCGGGCATGCAGATGTCTAGCAGGACGATATCAAAATCTCCCTCCGCTTCGAAGTCATCCAGGAATTCCATGGCATTGTGGTACTTGGAAATCCGGATCTCCTGCGAGTCAGATGAAAAATAGGAAAGAACAGCTTTTTCCATGATATCCAATTGTTCGGGTATATCGTCACAGATGGCAATCCTCAGCATAATATCACCTCCTTCTAACATATAATATTGGGTTTATGGAATGTTGTTTTTCGTTATCTTTCCTTTCGCCTTCATTGTATCATGTTCTTTTTCCTTAAAAGATTTCCTGTCATAAAAAATGCATTTTTTGTCACAAATCTGCACTTGCATCGCATATCCAATATAAGTTGGCGTGGAAGGCGAGTATTTCGCTTCTCCCATCCTTCCCCAAATCCCACACCAAAAAAGGACATCCCATTTCCGGAGATGTCCTTTTTCTTATTCTTTTCCTTATTAAAATCCTTTGGAGCGGAGTCTCTTTTCCCACCAGTTGAAGAAGAGGGTGAGGAGGATGGCTACGGCCCAGTAGGCTATGGTGTCGGCGATGTAGGGTTCGGTTCTTCTGTTGTAGAGAGCAGAGAAGATGTCGGCTTTGGCGAACATGTCGACGACTTTGACGGTGAATACCAGGGCGAGGAGTTTGATGGTCTTCAGGTAGTAGGTGAAGAAGGCCGGCATGGCTACGACGAAGGCCTGGGGGAGGACGATGCGGGTGAAGGCGCGGAATGGGGTCATGCCCATGGCGACGGCTGCTTCGTACTGCCCGTGGTCGACGGAGCGGAGCGCTCCTCTGAGGTTTTCAGACTGGTAGACGGTGTTGTAAAGGATGAATGTGGTGTAAACGGTCCAGTAGGGGCTGACGTCGAAGGGTTTCACGGTGTGGCCCAGGATAGACGTGAAGAGGGGCGCGAGGAGGTAGGGCAGCGAGTAGTAGACGATGAAAAGCTGCACGATGCTCGGTACGCCTCTGAAGAAGGAAATGAAAACGGTGAGGAAACCGTTCACGATGACGTTCTTGCTGCGGATGCGGATGAGTGCAATCACGGAGCCCAGAAGGATGCCGAAGAAAAGGCTGACGAATGCCATGAAGAGGGTATTCGGGATGGCTTCGGCGATGAAGAGGAGGGCGGTCGGTATGACAGCAAAGTCTATCATTATGTGGTCCTCCTTCCTTTATCGGTCATGCGCTGTGTCGCATGGAATACCATTTCCACGAATATGACGAGCACCCAGTAGATGAGGGCGACGGCGCAGTAGGTTTCAAGTTTTCCCTGGCCATAGTTGGCGTTGATGATGTTGCCGGCGCGGCCCATGAGGTCGATGACGCCGATGAAGTACATGACGGAGGTATCCTTCATGATGTTGATGGCTTCGCTGACGAGGTTCGGAAGGGCTACAGGAAATGCCTGCGGCGCTACGATGCGGAAGACTCTGTGGAAGGGCGAAAGGCCGAATACGACGGCGGCTTCGCTCTGCCCCTTGTCTACGGAAAGGTAGGCAGGACGGATGATTTCCGAAATAACCGGTGAATAGTGGAATGTCAGCGCGATGAGGACGTACGCTGTCAGAGGCCAGCCGTCAGGGCTGATGCCAAGTCCGCGGACGATGACCGGCAGGACGAAGTAGACGAGGTAGAGGTCCAGGATGAATGGCATGCTTCTGTTGTAGGAGAGCCAGATTTCGCAGAACTGATGAAAAACGGGAATCCTTGCGATGCGGATGACGGCGATGATCATCCCTACGATAAGGCAGAGGAGGATCGAGCCGACGATGACTTCCGCCGTGTAGGGGATGGCCGTCGCGAGCCTCGGGAAAAGTCCGAGGAAGTAATCAAAATTAAAAGTTAACATAGAGAAGACCTCTTTCTAACGAATGAGCGGGAAACGAAAATCAGTGTTCGTCTCTCTTGAGCATTCGCTGGAGGAACTGCTGGGTCTTTTCTTCCTTCGGGTGGGTGAAGAGGTCTTCCGGAGTGCCTTCTTCGACGACGAGGCCGTCGGACATGAAGACGACTTTGGAGGAGACTTCGCGCGCGAAGTGCATTTCGTGGGTGACGATGATCATCGTGATGCCAAGGGTAGCAACTTCAGCGATGGTGTCGAGGACTTCGCCGACGAGTTCCGGATCGAGGGCTGATGTCGGTTCGTCGAAGAGGATGACGTCAGGACGTGGAGCGAGGGCGCGAGCGATGCCGACGCGCTGCTGCATGCCGCCGGAGAGTTCAGACGGATACATCTTGGCGTAGTCTTCCATGTGGACGCGCTTCAGTTCTTCCATGGCGATGTCCTTCGCTTCGGAAGCGGACTTGCCGTAGCCGTAGATGAGGCCTTCGGTGATATTTTCCAGGACGTTCTTATTTCTGAAAAGGTTGAACTGCTGGAAGACCATCGTGGATTTCCTTCTGAGGCGTTTGACTTCATCTTTGGAAATTTTGGAGAAATCGACAGATACGTCGTCAATCGTGAGTTTGCCGGAGTCTGGCTGTTCGAGATAGTTCAGGCAGCGGAGGAAGGTAGTTTTCCCCGTGCCGGACGGGCCGAGGATCGATACTACATCACCTTTTTCAACGTTCAGGTTGATGTCTTTCAGGACTGTATGATTGCCGAAAGATTTGCGAATATGTTCTGCAGTCAATATGCGGGACATGATGAGGACCTTCTTTCCTAGAATGTGTTAGTTTTTAGTTTTTTGGTTGTATGGTTTGCGATGCAATAAAAAAAGCCCCGCCGCAAAGGGACGGGATTTTCCGTGTTCCACCCAATTTCGCCCCTGCGTTGCCGCAAAAGCCTTGGTAAGTCAAAAAGACTCAGCCACTGTAACGGGTGATCCCGGGCCGCTTACTTGGGTTCAGCTGGCCGGCTCGAAGAGGCACTTCCATGGAATTCCCACGCCCGTTTCCACCATCGGGGCTCTCTTCGGAGGTTCCATCCATGTACTTTCTCTTGTCATCGCTCATATAAAAGATTAATTATCATCAATATAACATAGAACGGAAAAGAAAATCAAGGGTTTACAAATCTTTTACCACGGGGTTCCTGCACTTTCCGTTTTCCTGTTGCCTTGCGCGGCTTGCTAAATATATAATAAGGAGACAGGCGCGCTGTAAGAGGCGCGTATCCAGGGAGGTAAAATGAGAGTTTCAATCATCGGAGCCGGCGCGATGGCGCTTGCGGCGGCTTCTTATTTAAAATTAAAGGACGTTTCGTCCCTTGTCTACGTCAGAAGCGAGAAGAAACTTGCTGCATGGTCGACGAAACCGGTCCGCGTGACGGGCGTGATGGAGAGCTCCTTCTACGTGCCGATGGCCAAGACGATGAAGGAAGCGGTGAACTATTCCGATACCGTCATCATCTGCACCCGCGCAGGCGACTATGAAGACGTCATCAATGAGCTTCTGCCCTGTCTTCGTAAGGGGCAGTGCATCCTTTTCCTGAACGGCTGCTGGGGCGCTGTGAAGACGTACCGCCTGCTGAAAGAAGATGTGAAGTACCTGACCATCGCAGAGACAGCTGGGTCTCCTTTCGTTGCCAGCCTTTCGGAAGATTTCCTGACACTGGAAATGAAGGGCATCCGTACGGAAATCGGGTACTCGGCGCTGGGGACGAGCAAGGATCCGGGCGAGCTTCTCCATACGATTGCACCGCGCGTTTCCCGTATTTCCTCACCGGTCTCCACATCCCTTTCGAAGGCGATGCCGATCGTGAATGCGGCCAGTGCCTTCTTCAATATCTCGCGCATCGAGAACGGGGAAGACTTCGAACTCTTCGGACCATCGTTCACCAGCCGCGCAGCCGACTACATGGAGCACTGCGACAAGGAACGCCTCGCCGTGGGAAAGGCTCTGGGGCTTGAACTTTACAGCCTCCTTGAGACCGTGAATTCCCAACGATCTGAGAAGAAAGCGACCCTTTACGAGGCGTTTAAGAATAATGCACTCTACGACGGGCTCAAAGGCCCCGTTTCCTTATCCGACAGAAGCCTTTCCGAAGACCTTCCCTGCGGACTGGGAAGCCTCCTCGATCTGGCGGACATGATGCATGTCCCCGCGCCGTATATCACGGCGATGGTGGACACCGCCTCACTCTACATGGGGAAACCTTACGAGCCGTTTCTGACAGTACAGGACCTCAGGGCGATCAAAGCGCTCCGGGGCAAGTAAATCAGGAGGGATTTATGAAGAAATTATTTACCGCCATACTCGCGTGCGCCATGATGGCAGGCGCATCCGCCAGCGCTCTCGCAGAAAACTGGGTAGCGCTCCCGGGCACGAGCGGCGTCAAAGTCGATACAGATTCCTACGTGGACGGCGGAATCCTGGCGCAGATGACACTCGAGCTGCCAGCCGGCGGAAAGAACGTCATTTCCTCGATGGCCTTCAACCGCGAGGACAATACCTACCGCATCGCGACACTCCAGATGCCTTCCAAAGACGGAAAGATGGAAACGAAAGTCTATCCGGACAATCCGGAAAACTGGTCCAAGATCCTTCCGAACACACTGGGAAAGACCATCTACACCCACTACGTCGAAAATCCGCTTCCGCGCTTCACCAACCCGGACTGGGTCACGCTCTATAAAGAACAGGGCGTCCGTTTCCATGGAAGCGAATACCAGATCGAAAAGAACACGATGAGCTACCGCGACGGCTATGCGACATTCTGGATGCGTATCACCTACCCGTGGAAGGACCAGAACTTCTCCGCTGCCGTGTACCAGGTGAAGATGGACGTGCCGAACAAGAAAGTGCAGACACTCTCCATGACAGAATATGATTACGACGGCAAAGTCCGCTCCCATGGCGCAGGCTCCAGAGACCGCGGCAATATCGAGCCGGACACACCGATGTACAAAGTATATGAATACGTGAACCATGCCCTCCGCACCGGACAGCTTAAGATGGTCACGACAAGACATGGATAATAAGACAGACGCTTTTCTGATGGAAGGCGTCTTTTCCATCCCTTATATAAGGTATAGAAAGGAAAACATATGAAGAAATTACTGACCGCTGCAGCGCTCGCCTCTGCGCTCCTCCTCTCCGCACCCACCGCCTTTGCTGAAAACTGGGTCGAAGTCGCAGGCTACCAGGGCCGCATGATCGACACTGACTCCTGCAAGGTACAAGGAAATACGCCCGTCCTCACCGTAAGGCCGACAGACGGCACCGAAATGACGATCCAGTTCAATAAGAAAGACATGACATACCAGTTCCTTTCTCTGAAACGCCTTGATGGAAATGGGAAAGTCATCGACGAAGTCCCGGCAGACAAACTCGCCGGCCACTTCCTCCCGCTCAAGGAAGGATCCCTCATCTCCAGTCTCTACATGCAGTACGTCGCTTACCCGATCCCGCAGCTCGCCAACGCTGAATGGGTCACTATCTATCGCACCGGCATGGGTGCGAACGCCGGCAGCCGCGTCTCCATCGACAAGAACCACATTTCCTATGACGGAGACTACGCCGTATTCTGGCTGAAAAACGACTACGTCCCGGCAGAAAAAGGCATCGCCTCCCAAATCAGCCAGGTCAAGGCAAACATGGCAAACAATCAGGCGAAGATCCTGTCCCTTACACTCTACGATGAAAACGGAAAAATCCTCCAGCACGACGCCAGAGGCGAAGCCGCAGAAGTCCGTGACGCCAGACAGGGCATCATGAATGAAGCCGTCACCTTTGCCAGGGAACACATCCTGCAAGGCACCAGGTAAGGAGGCATCATGGCAGACATCCGAGTAAGAAACCTCTCGCAGGAAGCGGCTGAATCCTGCTATGAAGCCTACCTCAAAGGCGAAAGACCAAAAGAAGGCACCATTCTCGTCTCCGGCCCCGTCGTCGTCTTCACCAGCGACACCTTCGAAATGAAAGGTGAAACACTGGAAGACGGCGAGGAGAAATTCGTCTCCATCCTGGACAACGAAGCCAAGAGCAGGGCGGCCCTTTGCGAATACAAAAACGGCCGCCGCCTCCCCGCAGGCGCAGCCCTTGCTGCCATGAAAGAAGGATACTTTGCGTTCCAGAGCGAATACATGAACGAAGAAGGCACGCCATTTACACTCTCCTTCGACCCTTTGGAAGAAGTCATGACAGCCCAGGAAGCAGGGAAACTCTACGGAATCCCTGCCAAGAACATAGAAAAAGACTGCGAAAGCGCAGGCCTTGAAAGCCCCCTGAAACAAGGCGAAACCAGACACTCCGGCAACGTCTGGCTCCTCCAGAAATCCGCAGCAGAACGCGCCTATGCAGATAAAGAAGGCAAAACCTACGCCGTGAACCCGCTCCTCCTCGTCTTCTCCACCGTAGAAGGCGCCGACATCTGGAGCAGAGACAGCGGAGTCGTCAGAAGCGCCGCAGGCGGCGCCGGCCACATGAACGCCAGAATGCACGAAGAAGAAAGAAAAAAATCCGGCCGCGTATGGCTCGTCACCCGAAGCGCCATGGAAAGACTCTTCGGCCAGGCCCTCCCGAACAAAATGAAAGAAGCCATGAAGGGGATATAAAGGAAATCCCCAAGCGCCGCTAACACTTGCCTTCCCAGACGGGGAAGGAGGGCCACGTAGTGGCGGTTAGGGTTCATTTATCCCCAAATCCCCATTACCATAAAGGAGTCCTTATGAAGAAAGCGATTTCTGATTTTGCTGATCGGCAGGGAATTTTAATAGAAGATAATTTCACCTTTGGCGAATGGGAAGCGCTCTGGATCCGCAGGGGAAGAGACCTTCGCGGATTCATGAAAGCAGCCGACCTCGTCGGCGCTAAAATCGAAGCGATTGCCGCCCCTGATGATTACCTGCACCGGTTCGGCAAGCCCCTTACGTGGGAAGCGGAAGAGCTCTATTCCGATGGAGACGAAGCGCATGAGGCGCTCATCAGGTCGTACCTGAATAATCCCGACTGCATCATGGGCCTCGGTTCTTATGAGCTCTATGAAAGAATATTCGTCGTGACGGACAAGGGGACACTCGAAGTCTATTTCGAGGACGAAGATCTCTATATCACCGTTGATTCCGCTGACCGTTCCGTCTATGCGAAAAACCACGACAGATATGCAAGCTTTGACGTCCGCAAACTTTTTGGCAGCGTCAAAGGCGATACGATCACAGGATACTGGGTCATGGACAGGGAAGGGAAAGATGAGGACGACAATGACTTCGACATATTCAAGGACCAGAAGCCGTGCATCACAAAACTCAGCCTTGCCCTCGAAAGCGGACGGCGTCTGAATTTCTCCCCGTACATGGACGTCTTCGACTTTGAATTAGTGAATCCGGACGGTAACGTCGCAGGGATTTCCTTTGCCGAAGTACTCCGGTGCCTGAAATAAATCCCGCGATCGGGAAATGCACATAGATTTCCTTGACAAGGACGGCCGCACCGGTCTATAATAACGCCAATATAAGCGATGACTGGGAATAAGTTTCTTTCCGAAATCACAGAGAGCCGGGCAGGTGGGAACCGGTATGGAAGAGGAAGCGTGTCGCCCGTGAGCTCAGAGCCGAATGAAGTAGGCGAAGCGTCGATCCGCGTTAAGGATAACCAAGCTACAAAGCAGGGTGGTACCGCGCATAAGCGCCCTTGTCCGATGGGACAGGGGCTTTTTTGTTAGGCATCCGCTTTAGCAGGTGAGAAATAAGTGAGAGTGGTACCGCGCACATGCGCCTCCCGTGCAGGATTTTTTCTGCGCGGGAGTTTTTTATTAGGAGGCAGGGCATGACAGGCAGAAGGAACCGAGTCCCCTCGGGGACATATGATTTGATAGTCCAAGTCCATTAACCGTTTTGTCTTTTCCCTGAGGAGGATCTTACTATGAAAACAGCTACAGAAAAAAGAATCGCATTCAGAAACATGCTTAAATCCGGAGAAATCATCGTTGCACCGGGCATCGGCGACGCACTGTCCGCCAAGATCGCAGCCTATGCAGGCATCAAAGCCCTCACCATGGGCGGCTACTCCGTTTCCGCATCCCGCCTGGGACAGCCGGATGTCGGCTTCCTTTCCTGCACGGAAATGGCTGAACAGCTGACCGGCATCTGCAACGCCACCGACCTTCCCGTCGTTGCCGACGGCGACACCGGCTACGGCAATGCACTGAACGTCATCCGCACAGAGCAGATGTTTGAACAGGCCGGCGCTGCCTGCATCTTCTTCGAAGACCAGGCATGGCCGAAACGCTGCGGCCACATGGACGGCAAGCAGGTTATCTCCGCCGAAGAACACGCACAGAAAATCCGCGCCGCCGTCGACGCACGCCTCGATAAAGAAACCATGATCATGTCCCGCACCGACAGCCGCGCCGTCTACGGCATCGACGACGCCATCGAAAGAACAAAACGTTACATCGACGCAGGCGCAGAAATCTGCTTCGCCGACGGCATCGGCACCAGAGAAGAACTCGAAAAATTCGCCAAAGAACTCTCCGGCAGCGGCGCCTACCTCGTAGCCAACATGATCGAAGGCGGCAAGACACCCCTCATTTCGGCCAAAGAACTTGAGCAGATGGGCTTCTCCCTCGTATTCTGGGCCTGCAGCGCCGTCTACACCATCTCCAAAGCCCTCTACGACCTCTTTGGAAACCTCGCCCAGGACGGCACCACAGAAAAGAGCCTGGACCGCATGATCGAATTCTCCCAGTTCAACAGCATGATCGGCCTCGACACCTACAAAGAATACGAAAGAAAATACAAAGTAGACAGAGACGACTGAGTATATATAAGGAAAAGGAAATAGAAGATAAATGTAAAAATGGAGCCCATCGAGGACTCCATTTTTGCGTGGGAATATTTCCCGAATTAAAACGTAAGCCTGCTTCAGCTCTTTGCTGGGCCTTTCACTTCACGACTTTTCTTGCCCCAAAACCGCCATTTCAAGCCGGGGAAACGGAAATGCCAATGATTCCCTTTATAATAGGAACAGAGGGGACGGAGGATATAATGAAAGTCTCCAGCGGCCTCCTAAACTCCGGCTGGGGCAGCAAACAAAGACACGTTATCTATACAATGGGTCTGCCAAGAGCATTCAGCCCCGCGGCAATCCGCCGCATCTATTAACCAGTTCTCCCTTATCCACTCCAAGGAGATAAAGCAGCAAATGAAAATCAGGTATTTCATTTCCCGGGAATACCTGATTTTCATTTGTGTAGGATTAAAACTGGGACAATGTCCGAAGTGCTGATAGGGTGGGGGTGCGGATATTTTTTTGGACCATTCTGGTAGTACTTACATTATCCCTAAGC
>ERZ773228.792-NODE-792-length-35718-cov-3.709110_pt1 | contig 35718 bp, 34 predicted proteins | sample MGYA00580524_ERZ773228 | MGnify/ENA primary metagenome ERZ773228 (study PRJEB29015, sample SAMEA2737768) | human gut metagenome | biome: human gut; feature: human-associated habitat; material: faeces | place: China | collected 2012 ... | reverse complement strand
ACGAGGGCTCTGCCCTCGACTCGCAAGGGGGACGCGTCCCCCTTGACTCCCGATTTGGGGTTGCAGTAAGCGGAACACTCGCCGCTAAATTATAGTTTTCTATCACAAGCAGCGTTTTGCCTCTAAACAACATTTATCGCAATAAAACTAACAACTTGTCTCCCATGACGCGCCGTCCTCAAGCACAGTTCCATCAGAATAAAACGCCCTTAACAGCAGATCATTTTTCCCCGGTCGGAGCTTAACGTCCTTCCAGACAAACACAGTCGGCAATCTGCTGTCCGGAACTTTTCCAGATCCGAGGGAGTTTCCGTTCAGCAGCAGCTCAGTGCGTTCCGCGTTGGAGTAGGCGCGAACTTCCGGAACATTCGCTGGGCGCTCCGTAAAGCGCTTTTCTGTAAGCCGACAGGTCTTTTCGCTGTTCCACACCGAGCGGTAGAACCAGTAGGCGTCCTTTGGTACCCTCTCGCGGGTGCAGAGCCCCTTGTCGTTTATTCCTGCTGTGTCGCCCTCCCTGCGCCCAGCCGCCGGGAAGTCGAACATACACCAGATCAGCTTCGCCCAGAGGTAGTCAAGGCTGCCTATCTGCGCCCAGATCTGCTCATGAAGCCTCGATTGATAGTTTTCATAGTGCCGCTCTCCATTCGGGTCTATGTCGGTCAGCCAGTTGACGTTGTCCTTGTGCTGGGATATCGCTCCTCCGCCGCCGTACTCCGAAATGCACAGCGGACGTGTTTGCTCCTCGTGAGCCTTATCGAACCACTCACGGAACTGCTCCACGCTTCCGGCTTCCTTATACCACCCGAAATACCGGTTGTAACCCACTGCGTCCGCGGGAAGCGTGCGAAACTTTCCCCAGAACTGTGCGTCAGCGTAGACTGCGGCTCTTCCGCCGCCGTTTTCGCTTATATAATCGTACATCTGCTCATAGAGCGAGTGTATGCTGTCCGACATCTGGTAGATCTCATTAGACATTCCGTAGAACATCACAGAAGGGTGATTGTAGGTCTGCGCGATAAGCTCGGTTAACTGCTGCATGGCGCTGTCGGCGAATTCCCGGGAAAGCTGCGGCTCCGCAGGCTCGCCGGGACACAGCTTGCCGATTATGCCGATTTCCGTCCACACGCACATGCCAAGCTTATCGCAAAGCGCGTATTCCTCGGAGGCGTGCTGATAATGCGCCATTCTGACCGCATTGCAGCCCATGTCGCGCATTACTGCGTAATCCCGTTCGCGCTGTTTGTTGGTCATAGCCCAGCCAGCGCGCGGAGAGTCCTGATGATAATTCACGCCGTGCAGTGGAGTGTGCTTTCCGTTCAGGAAGAACCCTTTCTCGCGGTCAATGCTGAACTCCCTCACGCCGAACTGCTCCGTAACGCCGTCCAGGGCAGTTCCGCCGGAAAGTACGGTTATCTTCGCTGAGTACAGGAACGGGTCGCGAACTCCGTCCCACAGGTGCGCGCCGGGAAGGTTCAGTGAAAACTCAGCAGACGCTTCTCCAGGTGCGATCGTGAGTTTTGCTTCTCTCTGAATATTCGCTGCGCCTCCGGATATCGTCACACGGACGGTTGCGTTTTTTTCCTCAGCGGAATCATTCTCCAGCTTTACAAGCACGCGTACTTCCGCGCTGCCGTCAGCTTCCGGCTTTGCTGTTATGTACACGCCTGAAGAACCGTTGTCACGCAGTGCAATGCGCAGCTTGTCAACGGCGATGAGCCTTACGGCGCGGTAGATTCCGCCCATTTTCGTGAAATCTCCGCAGTCGCCTATGGGTGCCACGAATTCTGACGTTGCGTTGCTGACATACACCGTGAACTGATTGTCTGCTCCTGGCCTTACCAGTTTCGTGATGTCAAACCTGAATGCGGAATACCCTCCGACATGCACTCCTGCCTTCTTTCCGTTGACAAAAAGCACCGTTGTGGTATTCGCTCCGGCAAATTCGATAAACACATGCTTTCCGTGATACTGCTCGTGCGGCAGCTTTACCTTCCTGCGGTAGCATCCTGCGCCGCGGTAGTACCCTTCGGAGTATTCCGGAGCCCTGCCGGAAACCCCGGTGCAGTCGGCGGCATTCCATGTATGCGGAAGCTCCACCAGTTCCCAGCCGCTGTCGTCGGACTTCGGCTCAGTCTGCCTTCCCTCGGGAAGCCCGCCGACCTTGCTGAACCGCCAGCCGCTGTTAATATATTCGTATGTTCTCATGCGATCTCTCCGTTTTCCCTATACGCTTGTATATGCAGCAAACCGTGCTGCTTTAATAACTAAAGTATAGCACGGTTTGCTTATTATGTCAACGGGAAATAGTCCAGAGCGGCTTTACTTGCTCTTGTAGTACAGCATGCAGTGGCAGTAGCCCTCGAAATCCGGGTCGGCTATCTGGCGTCTGAATTCCTCGCACATGCACTTGTTTTCAGGCGTGCGCTGTATTCTGCACGGGCAGTAGCCGCCGGTCTTTTCCAGACCCTCGCGTATCTTTTTTACGATTTCCTTGTTTTCGTTTTCTGTAACCTTCATAATATCTCCTTAAAACCAAAGACGGAACATTTCTGTTCCGTCCAACTTTGTAGAAAAAATCGTAGTTTGCCCGCGAAGCGGGCTTTTGAGATCAGTTTTTTGCTCCGGGTCTCCCGGAGTAAAAAACACTTCTATCCGCACAAGTGTGCGGTTTGTCGGCGTTGCCGACAAACCGTGCGCGCAGGGCGGATGTTTCGGCGGAAAGTCCCATCGGGACTTTTTCGACGGTTTCATACGGAACATTTCTGTTCCGTCCTTTTGTATCAGTCGATCTCTACGGAGATCTTTTCGTCTGCTCTGACAGCGCCCGCGCGCATTACAGTGCGGATAGCCTTAGCGATCCTGCCCTGCTTGCCGATGACTCTGCCCATATCCTCCTGTGCAACATGAAGGTGGTAAACGACAACGCCCTCGGCGTCCGGCTCGTCAACAGTTACCTGGACTGCCGATTTGTCCTCTACAAGCGCAGAGGCGATAGTTACCAGAAGCTCTTTCATATATAGTCCCTCCTGTGGGATAAAGGGGAAATCCCCGGTACGTTCTTAACGGGCTGCGACGCCCGCGTTACTGCCGTGATTACTTCTTGAGAAGTCTCTTAACAGTATCAGTGGGCTGTGCGCCATTCTTGATCCACTCGTCAGCCTTAGCTGTGTCGATGTTTACGAGAGCCGGCTCCTTGGTAGGATCATAAGTGCCGATCTCCTCGATGAAACGGCCATCTCTGGGGTAACGGGAATCAGCTACAACTACACGGTAGAAGGGAGCCTTCTTTGCGCCCATTCTTCTGAGTCTGATCTTAACTGCCATTTTATTTTCTCCTTTCAGCATTGATATATTCATCATGCGCGTTAAGCGCAGTGAAATCATATCAGCTCCGCCCTTTTCGGGCAATATCGTTTTATTTCAACGGCAAAGCCGCTGTTTACTTACATTGGGAATCCGCCGGGGCCGCCCATATTGCCCATCTGCTTCATCATGTTCATGGGAATGCGCATTTTCTTGCCCTTACCCTTGCCTGCAAAACCCATCTGCTTCATCATTTTCTGCATCTGCTCGAACTGTCTGAGAAGCTGGTTGACGTCCTCGACCCTTGTGCCGCTTCCCGCCGCGATACGGCGTTTGCGCTTTGCGTCGATGATGGAGGGCTTTTCGCGCTCCTTCGGCGTCATGGAGGAAATTATCGCCTTTGTGCGGGGCATCTTCTTCTCGTCGATGTCCTCTTCCTTTACCTTTCCGGCAACTCCGGGGATCATCTTCAGCAGGGAGTGAATGCTTCCCATCTTCTCTATCTGTTCGAACTGTGCGTACAGGTCGTTCAGGTCGAATTTGTTTTCCTGCATCTTCTGCATGGTCTTGGCGGCTGCCTTTTCATCAATGGTGTTTTTCGCCTTGTCGATGAGGGTCAGCACATCGCCCATGCCGAGGATTCGGCTCGCCATTCTGTCCGGGTGGAACGGCTCGATATCGTCGAGCTTTTCGCCTATGCCCGCGAATTTTATCGGCTTGCCGGTTATCGCCAGGACTGTCAGAGCGGCACCGCCTCTGGTGTCGCCGTCCAGCTTGGTGAGGATAACACCCGTGATGTCGAGGGCTTCATTGAAGCTCTGTGCGACGTTCACCGCGTCCTGACCGGTCATGGAGTCGACAACGAGGAGTATCTCGCTCGGATTTGTCTCGCGCTTTATGTTGCGTAGCTCGTCCATCAGCGTTTCGTCGATGTGGAGACGTCCGGCGGTATCCAGCAGAACAATGTCGAAGCCGTTGTCCTTCGCGTACCTGATACCTTCCTTAGCGATCTTCACCGGGTCGGTCTGACCCATTTCGAACACGTGTGCGCCTGCTTTTTCGCCAACTATTTTCAACTGGTCGATAGCCGCAGGTCGGTAGATATCGCATGCTACCAGCAGCGGGCGGTGATTCTGCGCGATGAGGTGCTTTGCGAGCTTTGCGCAGTGGGTGGTTTTACCGGCGCCCTGCAAACCGCACATCATGATAACGCAAGGCGGCTTTGAAGGGAAGTTGAGCTTTGCTGTGGTGTTGCCCATCAGCTCGATAAGCTCCCGGTGAACTATGTCGATGACCTGCTGCGCAGGAGTCAGGCTGTCCATGACCTTCTCGCCGACCGCCTTCTCGCTGACCTTCGCCACGAAGTCCTTAGCGACCTTGTAGTTTACGTCCGCGTCCAGCAGCGCCATGCGAACCTCACGCATAGCGTCCTTGATATCCTTTTCGTTGAGCTTGCCGCGTCCCTTGAGTTTGCCAAAAACATTGTTCAGCTTGCCGGAAAGTCCTTCAAAAGCCATGTACTCACCCCTTTATAATTCGGAAGTCGTTCTTTTGGGAATGCCTCACAGACCGCGCCGGATATCTGATAGTATCCTGCCGAGCCTTTCAAGGCGCTGGTCGCTGTTTTCCTGCTTCATTGAGGAAACAAGGTCTGACGCCTGATCCAGCTCCACCGAAAGAGTTCTGAGCCTTGCCGCGAAGCCAAGCTTCTGCTCCAGTTCTTCCAGGCGCTGCTCGCCCTTTTTTATCGCGGAAACCACGCTCTGCCTTGTAACTCCGCCCATTTCTTCGGCGATCTCCGCCAGGGAGAGGTCTGCGTTATACCGCATATCCAGGGCTTCGCGCTGGGAATTCGCCAGCAGCTCGCCGTAGATATCAAGCAGTATCACAAAATCAAGGCTGCGTTCCATCGGTGTTTAATTGCTCACTTTCATTCAGGTGTCAGGTAAAAACGCTTTACAGCAACGTTAATATTATATCATGTGTATACGGCTTTGTCAAGGGGTAAACGCGGATTTTCTCCATATTTCCGCGATTTTTTCATAACATGGCGCGGTAAAATCAAGGGATTTTCCAGAATAAGTTTTCCACGGTTTTAACATAGTTTTCAACTTTGCCGGACTAGTTTTCATGCGGGATAAGCCTGTTTTTCAACGTTTCTGTTGAAAAACCTGTCGAAATAATCAACCATTCAACAGTTTTAACCGTACTTTCAACTATTTTCACCGTTGAAAATGTGGAAAACTTCTCTCCCTTTTGCACAAAAAAATCGGGAGCAAAGCTCCCGACACATCATATGCGAAGATTGACGAAATATTAACAACATCTTGTTGAGTGTTCGCAATATACTGCGGATGACTGCTCCGGAATTCGGAATAGACCATAATAGCCTGACGGCGAAAAAGCATATGTTGTCAGATCAACCAGTCGAATGCACAAACACCGAATTGAGACATGCTCTAAGCCTCCCTGCGGGTAAGGCGGTTTATGGCGATGAACGCTAACGTTATCCAGATGGTTCCGACCGCGATGCCTATAGGGTATAACGGATTATAAACGTAGATAAGCGTTCCCGAGCTCCATGTTTTGTACTCCGCAGCGCCGCGGACTGCCGCGACTATCAGCGCGATAATATTCACCGGCAGCACCGAAAACATAAGATAGTGCCGGAAATACGCGCCGCTCCGTTTCTCAGCGCCGCGCTCCATGAATGCCAGGAACGCCGCAAATCCGGCGGCGGCAAGCGCCCATATAACTTCGTATACCGGATTGACCCACACGAACATTCCTATAAAGAACAGCACCGATTGTGCGATCAGGTTTACAAGTGCGTCAAAAATATAGGTTCTTGTTTTTTTCATATGAACACCTCCGTTGACAATTATTGCTTTTCTTTAATTGTATCATGTGATTTTGATTCTGTCAATACGTAACTCGCAATTTTAAGAAAATTGTATGTTTTTGATAACCAAAGAAAATTTGTTTGGTGATATCTAACAAAAAACCCCGGAGACGGCTCCGGGGCGTGAAATTATTGTCCTGTGACCAGATTCATGAGCTTCAGCACTCCGCGTGCCGCAAACTGGAACGTAAACGTATCCGCGGCGAGCACGAGCGCGATTATAACGGTCGCGCGGGTGAAAAATACTCCCCAGCGCTTTGAAGCCGGGACGTCCCACATCTTCGGGACTTTGTAGCGCTTTATCTTCCGCAGCTTTACAATAGCCATCAGAACTCCGATTATCATGAGCATTATCACGAAGAAGCAGAATATCAGGTAGCATACGACTGTAGGGGTCTGTACGCCTTCCATGCCGCGTTCCTTTGCAAGGAGGTAGTCTCCTACGTCGTCAAATGTGATGAACAGAAGCAGCAGCCCGGAAATCCCGTTGAACATCGCGTGCATTATCGTGGTCGTCACGATGGAATTTGTGGAAACCGCGATATATCCGAGGCATATTCCGAGAACCGTAGCATAGAAGAACTGGCTGAAATTCGCGTGGGTCATGCCGAACAATATGCCGGAAACGAATATCGCGAAGCCGTTTCCGTAGGGTCTGAGCGACTCCAGGACGATTCCCCGGAACCAGAATTCCTCAAACAGCGGTGCGATTATCACGAGCTGAAACAGCAGAACTCCGGCGCAGAACAGATTGTCCGGCGCAAGGTCGTTCACCGTGTTGAACGATTTGTAAAGATCGGTGTTTTCGAACAGCTTTGAAACCAGCATGGTCAGCAGATTCACAAACAGCGACAGCCCGTAGAACGCCGGGAACATTCCCATGGCGCTGCCAAAGAACTGCGGCTTCCTGTAGACCTTCGCGCACATTCCAGAAGGCTTCAGAAGTACAGCCGCGCAGACAATGGGAATGATGTACAGAAACAGGAAGCTCACCACGGTCTGAAGCAGATACGACATATTCGAATCCATTCCGTCAAACATTCCGAGATTCACCGCCGCCGACAGCAGCACGGTTTCCAGCCCCCGGGATACGAAAATAATTATCATCATCGCGCCAAGCTTCATGCAGACGCTTTTGAATCCGGGCATTTTCGACATGTCCCCGGGAATTATACCTATCGTGTTTTCCTCCATTTCCGCTCCTTTCGTCAAAGCAAACGGTCACTTTCCCGCAATAAGGGAATGCTCGCCGACTATCTCCTCAACAATTTCCTCGATGGATTTGCCGGCGCAGTCCACGGTGATGTCAGCGTACTCCTCGTAAAGCGCGCGGCGCCTGCGGAAAACGTCCTCGATGGAATCCCCGGGGCGCATTGCTATGCCGCGGGTCTTTATGTTGTGCAGGCGCTTCTCGACCTGCTCCACCGGAAGGGCGAGATAGTATACGTAGCCGTGTTCCTTCAGGTACATCATCGCGCTGCGAGAATACACCGCGCTTCCGCCGGTGGCGATAACGCAGCCGCCGCTTTCCTCAACGGACATTATTGCCCGCTCCTCCTCAATGCAGAACCAGTCGAGCCCCTTCTGGTCGATTATCTGCTGAAGGAGCATTCCCGTGCGGTTCTGGATAGTGATATCAGTGTCTATGAACCGGAAGCCCATTGCCTTTGCAAGCAGCACTCCGATGGTGGATTTGCCGCAGCCGGGCATTCCTATTAAAATTATGTTTTTCATGCTGACGCGTCCTTCTACTGAATTACCATGTTACGCGGTCGAGGCGCATGGTCGCAACGGCGTTGAGGTCAGAACCGGCGATGTGACCCGCCTTGTACTCATAATACGCCTGACAGCCTATCATTGCCGCATTGTCGCCGCACAGGGCCAGCGGCGGGTAGTATACCTTCATGCGGTTGTAGTCCGCGCGCTGCTGGAGCATGCTCCGCAGCCCGGAATTCGCCGCAACTCCGCCTGCGAGAGCCAGCGTCTTGTAGCCGCCCTCCTTCGCCGCCGCGATGAACTTCTGCGTGAGGATATCCGCAACGGTATACTGGAAGCACGCTGCAAGGCTGTTGACGTCGATCTCCTCGCCCTTCTGCCTGGCGTTGTGTATGAGATTTATGACCGCGGTTTTCAGCCCCGAGAAGCTGAAATCGTACGGATTTGCAGTGTGCGGGTGCGGAAGCTGGTATTTCTTACGGTCGCCGGTCTGCGCCGCCTTGTCGATGTGGACTCCGCCTGGGTAGGGATAGCCCATAGCGCGCGCCGCCTTGTCGAAGGCTTCGCCTGCGGCGTCGTCGACAGTCTGACCTATCGTTTCGAACTCCGTCCAGTCGTTGACCTTCACGATATGGCTGTGAGACCCGGAGGCCACCAGGCAGAGGTACGGAGGTTCAAGCTCCGGGTGAGCCAGGTAATTCGCCGCGATGTGCCCGCGAATGTGGTGCACCGGGATAAGCGGCTTATCCAGCGACAGCGCAAGCCCCTTCGCAAAGTTGACTCCTACCAGCAGCGCGCCGATAAGCCCCGGTGCGTAGCTTACGGCTATCGCGTCGACGTCCTGCGCTTTCATGCCCGCCTTCTGGAGCGCCTCGTCAACTACCGCGACTATGCTCTCGCAGTGGCGGCGGCTGGCTATCTCGGGGACTACGCCGCCGTACAGCTTGTGCTCCTCTATCTGCGTTGCTACGACTGAGGAGATTATCTCCCTGCCATCGCGTATTACTGCGGCTGCGGTCTCGTCGCAGCTGCTTTCTATTGCTAAAATATCCATTTAAACACCCACTTATTTTAATTCGGAATTATGAATTCGGAATTCGGAATTTCGGTGCCGCCTTCGGCGGTTATTTTAAATCCGTCCCACAAAGCAGAACAGCTTGATTCCGGATTTTATTTAACGTCTGGTTTCCTTGAGGTTATGAATTCTATCGCGCGCTCGATGGAACTTCTGACGTGCTCCATGTCCTCGCTGTGGAGCTTTCCGGCGTTGCGGTAGTCGAAGCTGTTGCAGAACTCGTTTACGTCGCTGTTAAGCTCCTTGATGTAGTTTTCCACAAGCTTGTCGGTGGCGGCGATGAATTCCTTCTGGTCTGCTTTCGGCAGCTTGGAGGGAACATGCGACATTATCAGATTGTAGTGCGGTATGCAGATGTATTTCTGCGTGGAATACAGATTGCGGAACTTCGCGTCCTCGCGGAACATCGTGAATACCGTTTCCAGCATGTGTTCAACGCCCCAGTCTACCTTGCTGCACACGAAGCAGGTGTTCTCTATTTCGCTGCACTTCTTTGCCTTTGCTCCCTTTGTGAAGAATATGCTTTTATTCTCGAATATCTCTCCGCGGAGTGTACCTAGGTAAGTGTTGAGCATAAGCCCCAGCGACAGGCGGTTGTTCTGCTTGAGCAGGCTGTTGAAGTGCGTATGGCAGAACCCAAGCCGGTTAGTTTCCATGCGGACGTCCGGCTCCATCATCGCGGCGCCCATTATGTACTCGCTGATATGCTGCTCGACAGTGTTACGCATGGCGCAGATGGGGCAGCCCTCCCGCGGCTCGAACACTTCGTTTATCGGTATCGTCAGAATACTTTCTCTCATTGTAAGTCCTTTCCTTTTGCGTGAATAAGGTGAAAAGTCGCTGAAAATACAGCGGATACTCTTGAAATTATACTCCTATTGTATTATAATTAAGACAAATAATCAAGGGGTTTACGAAAATTTCTATGAATTACACCATACAAAATAAAAATTTTGATATCCGCCGGACGTTCCTGTGCGGTCAGTGCTTTCGCTGGAGCGAGGACGAAAACGGCGCGTTTTCCGGCATTGCCGGCGGCAGAAGCCTTACTGTAACGCAGTCCGGCGATGAAGTCACCATGCACGGCGTATCCGAGCAGGATATCCCGTTCTGGGAAAACTATTTCGACCTGGGCACGGATTATTCCGCGTACATCGAAACGCTTTCAGCGGACGAAACGCTGAAAAAAGCCTGCGAATTCTCGCCGGGTATACGCATTCTGCGGCAGGAGCCGTTCGAAACGCTCATCAGCTTTATTATCAGCCAGAACAACAATATTCCGCGAATCTCCGGGATAATCGGGCGGCTGTGCGAGAGCTTCGGAACTCCGGCGGGCGGGGGATACGCATTCCCGACGGCTCGGCAGCTTTCCGGGATAGCTCCGGAGGATCTCGCGCCGCTTCGGGCGGGATTCCGCGCGCGCTACATATGCGACGCGGTGGAGAAGGTGAACTCCGGTGCTGTTGATTTCGCGGAAATCGACAGGCTGCCGCTCGCGGAGGCGCGGGAGCAGCTCAAGACTATAGTCGGAGTAGGCGATAAGGTCGCGGACTGCGTGCTGCTGTTCGCGTTCCATAAGCTTGACGCCTTCCCGAAGGACGTGTGGGTAAAGCGGCTCATGGCGCAGTTCTACCCCGGAGGTCTGCCGGAATGCACCCTCGGCATAGAGGGTATCGCGCAGCAGTACCTGTTCGATTACGTCCGCAACGGCGGCGGTCTGCTGGTCACGAATGACTGATTCATGAAAGGGAGTATACATATGTTCTGTCCAAAATGCGGCAAGAAAAATGATGATAACAGCCTGTTCTGCACATGGTGCGGCGCGGGTTTCGGTTCGGTATCCACGCAGAGCCTGAGCGCCGCTCCGGCGGCTTCTGCTCCTGTGGAGGCTCCGGCGACACATCAGGAGCTTCAGACTGTTTCTGCTGCGCCCATTGTATCTGCCGTGAATTCCCAGACGGTGCAGTCCGCCGGGGAGATAAAACAGCCTGAGCCGATTGAACAGCCCGCATACAGCGTCCCCATGCCTGGAGTGATTCCGCAGAGCAGCGCGGAGCACACAGCCGCACAGAACTCTGCCAGCGGCGCTTTGAATGCTCAGGCGGCTCCGGGCAGTGCTGCAAATCTGCTGTCATTTAATAATGAAGTCCCGGTGGCTTCCGCGCAGAAGCCCGAAAAGGAGCGCCGCTACTTCACAGCCGCGCATATCGCGATATGTCTCGCCGTTACCGGAGTTATGGCGGCGGCAGCCGGAATTTTCGCCGGTCTGTATTTTTCAACGATACTCTGATACTACATTTTAACACGCTTTTAATGCCCTGCTGGTTATGTCCGGCAGGGTGTTATTTTTTGGTATGATTATGCACAAAAACCCCGTGTTCGTATTATTTCATTTTAACAATCTTGCGTTTTGTAAGTTGACTTTTTTTAGGCAGTATAGTATACTTAATTTGGATATTTCTATCATCAAAGTCTGCGTCAGATTTGATTACAGAGAGTATTACGATCCATTTGGGAGGATTACATAATGTATTGTGAAAACTGCGGCAAGAAACTGATCCGCGGCTATCAATTCTGCATGGAGTGCGGCACGCCTGTTCCGCCGGAAGTGGAAGAAGAGGAAGAGAACGAAGATGCTCAGGCAAACGAGCAGTCTGCTAGTGAACAGCCCAGCGGGGAAATGCCGGGTATCCAGCCAATCGGTAACGAGGAGGGTACTCTTGTTTTCTGCCCGACCTGCGGCATGAGAATGCAGAAGTCCACCGACCACTGCGAAAAGTGTGGCATGAAGCTGAACGCGAATGGTTCCTCAGGGGTTCCGCTGGTCAACACCGACCCGCTCGGCGGCGAGTTCGGCGGAATTTCCGACAGCGACCTCGCCAGAATAGACAATTTCGTCAATAACAGCGGCTTGGGCGGAGATATCAGCTACGATGTGAGCGGCGGCTCTGATGATATGGGAGGCCTCGGCGGAGGTCTTGGCGGTATCGGCGGTTTAGGCGGCGGAGATCTCAACAGTGAGATCGAAGCGCTCAACCAGCAGTTTGCCAATCTAAACGCGACCTCAAGCGATATGCCTGCAATAAGCGCGCCTGCTCCCGAGCCTGAACCCCAGCCTGAGCCCGTTCCGCAGGAGCCGGATCTTGGCACCTTATCCCGCCGCGTCGAAGATTTCAGCATGGAAGCCGGAATGCCTGAGACCCAGTTCCTTTCAGAGAGCGGTCTGCCGGTAATAAACGGCGGTGAAATGGCAGAGCCTGACGAGCCGATGCAGCTCGAGCAGAATTACGATGATATCAATATTGACATAACCGCACCCGCTCCCACGGCGGTCGCTGAGCCGGAAGCACCTGCATACACCGAACCGGAAGCACCTGCGTACGCCGAACCGGAAGCCCCCGCGTACACCGAGCCGGAAGCACCTGCGTACACCGAGCCGGAAGCACCCGCGTACACCGAGCCTGAAGCCCCCGCGTACACCGAGCCGGAAGCCCCCGCATACACCGAGCCGGAAGTACCCGCATACACCGAGCCGGAAGCCCTTGCGTACGCCGAACCGGAAGCACCCGCGTACACCGAGCCGGAAGCCCCCGCGTACACCGAACCGGAAGCACCTGCGTACGCCGAACCGGAAGCACCTGCATACACTGAACCAGAATTCACACAGCCCCGCCGCCCTGAACCGGAGCCTGCTCCTGCAGCTGAAAGCTCTGAGAATGACGGAGCTGATCTCGGCAAGCTTGTTTACTGCCGCAACTGCGGTCAGGATATGTACGAGAAGGAAGCCGTCTGCAAGAACTGCGGCTCTCCGAATAAATGGAACATCAAGCCGCTCAAGAAGAATGTTTCCGGTTCAGCGGCAAAGAGCCAGAAGCAGCCGACTAAGCTGTTCGGCATATTCCCGATACCGACGGTCATCGGAGCCGCTGTGGTTGTCGTCGGAGTTATCGCGCTGATAGTTGCGACCTCTACAGCCAATAAGTCTGAGGATCTGGTGAGCCAGCCTGCAACTCCTACCACGGCTTCCACAGTGCCTGATACGCCCGTTGAAGCGGACGAAAACGCAGAGGCAAATGTGCCTGATGTACCAGACGTTTCTGACGTATCCGATGTATCCAGCGTTCCTGAGGAAGTCAACCCTATAGTTACGAACGAGAGCCAGCCGGAGCCTGCGGCTACTGAGGAAGCAGCCAAGCCCGCGACTGCGGAAGTTTCCGGTGCTGAAAGCAGCAGACCCTCTGACACTTCTTCATCACCGGCAGCAACTCCTGCTGTAACCACCAGACCTAATACGTCTGTCACAACCAGACCTAATACGCCAGTTACAACCAGACCGAATTCAGTTGCTACAAGTCCGGCTGTTACCACCACTCCGAAGCCCGCTGTCACTGCCAGGGAACCGGCGGTTGTCTCCACAAAGCCTTCCGCTACTGTTACCAACGAGGATAAACAGCGCGAAAAGATACTTGACGCGTTCGAGGCTGTTTCCGCCGAGGTCGGAAAGCTGCACCTCTATTCTCAGGCTACCAGCTATGCAATCGACGCAGGATTTACAAAGACAAAGTTCACCTCCGGAATGACCAGCGTGCTTTCCGGCGGCAAGAGCAATGTCTCCAGCCTGGTGAAGAACGCCAAGCCCTCCAGCAGCGAGCTTTCCAGCGCGTACTCCTCGCTCCAGAAGCTGTACGACCTGTATACCGATTACTACACCTATGTGACCGGCACCAGCGATTCCGGCAGCAAGTATACTTCCACTGCGGATTCCAAGCTCAGCAGCTTCAACTCTGCGGCAAAGAGTGGTCTCAGCTTCAAGAGTCTCCAGACCGGAAACCAGACCAGCTCCGATAAGTCACGCCAGTATGCGGATATGCTGTCCAATGCGGCTTCTGCGGCTTCCAATGCGGCTTCTCAGTTCAACACTGTAAAGAACTCCGTCGCTGACCTCAAGAGCAGCAAGTATGAGTCGGATGTAATGGGCGTTATCTACAACGATAAGACCTCCGCCATTATGAAGGCTGCCGGCTATGCACAGGTAGTTTCCAACTACGACGAGATGATGTCCGGCGCTCCGGCTGAGTATTCCTCCGCGAAGTCCTCGCTTACAAAGGCGGCTTCCGACCTTGACGGTATGCTCGGCGTATTCATCGACGCGGCTTACAATGACCTGTCCGGCTTCAAGTCTGAGTTCAGTTCCTATAAGACTTCCGTTGACAAGGCTGTTGCCGCTGTAAACAAGGCTGTATAAGGCTTTTCGCTAAGCGCTCACAGAGAATAACTGATCCCCCGCTTTATTAGGAGCGGGGGACTTTTTTAATTCAGAATTCGGAATGCGGAATTATGGTGCGCGCTTCGCGTGGAATTTCAAATTGCTGTGAATTGCTTGGTTGAATCTTCAGGATAGCCGGCTTTTTATTCAATATCCAGATCCTCTAGAAGCCTGCTGACCTCCGTAAGACCTCTCAGGCGGATACCCTCTTTGAGCAGGGCAGCGTCTGCGGGGTTTACGTCGGCTATCGGGGTGGAGTACTGCGCGATAGGCTCTGTGCCGTCGTCCGAGAAAAGCGCTACGCTTCCGTTGTATTCCCTGAGCACATAGCAGGAAAGCTGCGCCGCGGTCTGCTCGGCGGCTTCCAGGACGCTCCCGGCAGCCGAAGCAACATATGCCGCGCTGCCTCCCACAAGGGTCAGAGCTATCAGCCCTCCAGCCATTTTTCCGTAAAGTGACATATTATCCCTCCTGTGTCGTGTAAATCTGAGGCTGGTATGATTATGCCCGATTTTTCACAGCTTATCCGCCGGGAACATTTCTTTTGCAAAATTTGCGGCCTTTCTCAAAAAAATATACTCAGGCTCTTGTATTTCATCAAAAAAAATGGTACAATAAAGTGTGTATAATCATCTGGGGGGCTTTAGTGTTGAATCCGAATATCGACTATCTGCGCGACAAGGCGAACCGCCTGTCCCTCAGCCCCGGCGTGTATCTCATGAAAGATAAGACCGGGAAGATAATCTACGTCGGAAAGGCGAAGGCGCTCAAAAACCGCGTGACCTCCTACTTCCGGCATGATTCCAACCACAACGCCAAGACCCTGAAGCTAATCGACAATATCGCGGATTTCGACTTTATCGTCTGCCCGAGCGAGCTTGACGCACTGGTGCTGGAATGCAGCCTGATAAAGCTCCACAAGCCGAAATATAACATACTGCTCAAGGACGACAAGGGCTACAACTACATCAAGATAAGCAAAGGAGCTTACCCGCGGATATCCTATGCGCTGAACACCAGCGACCCGAACGCGGATTACCTCGGACCGTTCACAAGCGGCTTCACAGTTAAGCAGGCGGTGGAGGAGGTCAACACCATTTTCATGCTGCCTACCTGTAGCCGCAGGTTCCCCATGGATATCGGCAAGGAGCGTCCCTGCCTTAACATGCATATCAAGAAATGCATGGGCGTTTGCCGTGGTAAGATATCCTCCGAGGAGTACAAGAAGATAATCGATGAGGCTCTCGAGTACCTTAAAACAGGCAGTCAGAAATCAGTTGATCAGCTCACGGAGGAAATGAACGAAGCCGCAGAAAACCTGGAATTCGAGAAGGCGGCGAAGCTCCGCGACCGTATCCAGGCGATAGCAAGGCTCAAGAATTCACAGAAGATATTCGACTATAAAACCGAGGATTACGACATAGTTGCGCTCGCGCAGAACGTCAGCCTTGCGAGTATCGCGGCGGTGAAGTACCGCGGCGGAAGGCTGGTCGACAAGGAAAATTTCTTCATCGGCGACGAGTACGACCCAGGGGAAATGCGGCGGGATTTCCTGCTGAGCTACTATCCCGACCGCGACGATATCCCGAAGGAGATCTACATCGACGAGGAATTCGACGATATGGAGCTTGTGACTCAGCTCCTGCGGGAAAAGGCTGGGCACGCTGTCAAATTCGTGGTTCCGCAGCGCGGAAACGGACTGTCGCAGATAGTGCTCGCTAAGAACAACGCCAGCGAGTACCTCGCACTGAGGGTCGGAAGAACTGCAAAGGAAATAAACGCGCTTGAGGATCTCCGCGACCTTCTCAATCTTGAGAAGATACCGCTCATCATCGAAAGCTATGATATGTCGAACTTCGGCGAGACCGGGCGTGTCGGCGGCATGATAGTCTACCGCAACGGCAGACCTTTCAAGCCGGGCTACCGCAGGTTCAACATCAAGGACGTGGTTGGAATAAACGACTACGCCAGCATGCAGGAGGTGCTCCGGCGCCGCATGCAGCGCTACCTGGACGGCGACGAGAATTTCGCTCCGCTGCCGGATCTGATACTGCTGGACGGCGGTCAGGGACATGTCGCGGCGGTATCGCAGGTTTTCGATGAAATGGGGATAAACGTTCCGCTTTTCGGGCTTGTCAAGGACAGCAAGCACCGCACCCGCGCCATCGCAAAAGAGGGCGGGGAGATACAGATAAGCGCAAACAAGCCGCTTTTCAAGCTGCTCACAAATATACAGGACGAGGTGCACCGCTACTCTATCAACTTCCAGCGTGTGAAGCACAAGCAAAAGACCTACGAGCTTGAGCTGACCGAGGTTCCCGGAATAGGGCAGGCTAAGGCGCAGGCGCTGATGAAGGCGTTCAAGACAAAGCAGGATATGAAAAATGCCACGCCGGAGGAACTCCGCGCGGCGGCTAAGATAGGCGAGGAAAAGGCTCAGGAGCTGTATAGGTTCATTCAGGAGCGTTTCTGAGCGAAAAAGACATACAGGAGTGACATATGAGAGTAATTACCGGAACAGCGCGTGGACGTAAGCTTGTCACCGTTGAGGGCACCGAGGTAGTCAGACCCACCACCGACGGAGTGAAGGAAGCTATTTTCAGCGCTATTCAATTTGAGATAGAGGGAAGAACAGTGCTCGACCTGTTCGCAGGAAGCGGGCAGCTTGGAATAGAGGCGCTCAGCCGCGGCGCGAAGGAAGCGTACTTTATCGACAGCGCGGCGGTTTCCATCAAGGCGGTGCGCGAGAATCTGAAGTCCACCGGGCTGGAGGCGAACGCGCGGGTAGTGAACATGCCGTTTTCGGCGTTCCTGAAAAGCACCCGGGCGGTGTTCGACATAGCGATACTCGATCCGCCCTACAACTACAAGATAATTCAGAAGGCGCTTCCGCACCTTGTTGAAAAGATGTCGGAGAACGGAGTTATAATCTGCGAGCACGAGAAGGAATGCGTGCTCCCGCATGATATCGGGAGATTCGAGATAGTAAAGGTGCTGCGGCATTCCCGCACGTCGGTGACTATCTACCGCCCGAAGCAGACCGATGACGAGGACTCCGGAAAGGAGCCGGAAGCATGAAAACAGCGATATACCCAGGCAGCTTCGACCCGGTGACTAACGGACATCTCGATATAATCCAGCGTGCTTCCAAGATGTTCGACAAGCTGGTCGTCGTGGTGCTGATAAATCCGCTCAAGACCTACAGCTTTAGCATGAAGGAGCGCTGCGAGTTTCTTAAAGAAACCACTAAGGATATCCCGAATGTCGAGATAGCGAGCTTCGACGGGCTGCTTGCGGATTATTTCAATCAGCGCAGCGATGTCGATGTTATCGTGAAGGGTCTGCGCGCTACCACGGATTTTGAGTATGAATTCCAGATGGCGCACACTAACAAGGATCTGAACCCCCGCGCGGAAACGGTGTTTATACCCGCCAGTCTCAAGACTACGTTCGTTTCGTCGAGCATGGTAAAGCAGGTGGCGATGTTCAACGGAGACCTGAGCAAGTATGTTCCGGCGTGTATCCACGAGCAGATACGCAGCCGGCTGACGCAGGACTTCGACGCTGCAAGGGAGCTTGCAAGAACGAAATATCACGAAAAGTCAAATTCTACTGAAAGGAACTGAATATAATGGAATACAATCTTTTAGACCTTATCGCAGCCCTTGAAGAGGTAGTTAAGAAGGCAGCTCCGTTCCCCATCGGCAAGAAGAGCCTTGTGGACTGCACCGAGATAGACGAGATAGCGACTGAAATGCGCCTTGTCCTGCCACGTGAGATACAGCAGGCGCAGAACATCGTCGCGGATAAGAACCGCATAATCAGCGACGCTAAGAAGGAGGCCGAGGCGATAATCAGCAAGGCTGAGCAGCAGCGCCGCGAGCTTATCGACCAGAACTCCATACTCCAGGAAGCGCGCCGCCGCGCCACCGAGGAGATCAGCGCGGCACAGCAGCGCTCCAACCTTATCAGAAGCTCCACGCAGGATTACACCGACAAAATGCTCTCCCGCGTAGAGGAGCTGATGGTCAAGGACGTGAACGAGCTGCGTATCCTCCGCAAGACCCTCAGCACTGGCACGGAGCTTGCAAAGCCGCAGCAGCCGGCGCAGCTCCCGCAGGGTCAGCCGGTCCCGCAGCAGAAGAAGTGATCAGGTCTGCCAGATCTGCGAATAAATCAAAACCACCTTTCCGGACAGGAAAGGTGGTTTTATGCGATATCAGTATCTGAAAAGTTCCCGTTCAAAGCGCTCGAGTGAATACTCGAACGCGTCCAGGCTGTCGATGTTGGTCGAGCCGTCGTCGAGCCGCACGTCCTTGTGGAGGCTCTTTTCGTCCCAGACTGCGGTTTTGAGCGCTTCAATGAGGTGCGGGCATTCCGAACTGATGTGCAGCCTTCCCGCAGAGATAAGTCGGTTTACCATGTTTATCCGGGTGGAGACCGGTTTTTTCATCGCGTTCCTTACTTCCAGACTGACTGCGCTGCGGAAGCTCTTTATCAGGAGCTGCTCCGCGCTGTCGCAGCACGCCATTTCAAGCGTGGGGAAGCGTTCGCGCTCCTGCGTTACAAAGTCCGCGAATGCGGAGATCAGGCTCTCCGCGCTGACATTCCGCTTGTCGTAATGTTCCGACAGAACGTACACATTGCTGAATCCCGCGTCAAATCCGGTGTGGACGAACGCGCTTGCGCTCTTGTTCCCGCCGTAGTCCACGCCGATCACCGAGGTCGTCAGCGGACTTTCGGACAGGCGCTGGCGCAGTTCCTGCGGGGGAATTATGCATTTCTGCGAGAAATCCTCGTATATCCTGCCCTCGGCGGCGGTCCAGTTTCCGAGTATGAATCGGTCGTAGAACACCCCGGTGTACTCGGTTTTCAATGCCCTGACGTATTCTGAAGGGAGAAACGGATTGTCGTCCAGCGTGAATTTCAGGTCCAGGAGGTCGAGCGCATCGTTATCGAGGTAGTTTCGCTTGAGCCAGTGCCCGGGATTGTCCGGGTTGGTGGTCGCAATGAGCTTTGCTCCGCTGACCGAGAGCCTTGACAGAAGCATTGCGAAAAAGTCCTCCGGGAACAGCGACAGCTCGTCGCAGTAGGCGCCGTTGAGGGTCATTCCGCGTATTTTGCTTTCCGCCTGCGCGTTGGAGGCTCCCTCGAGATAGATCTTTCTGCCGAACAGCCTGCCCTCCTTTTTGCTGAGGCTGTAGGTGAAGCAGCTCCCGAACAGACCGCACATCGGCTCTAGGACGTTTCGGCGCATAGTCGTGAGAGTTTTCCCCGCCATGAGGTACGCGCCGTTTTCCGGTGCGGAGGCTACCCAGAATCCCCACATTATCATGGAGATCCAGGTCTTTCCGCTGCGGACGCTCCCTTCAAGGAGGTTGATACGCCGCATTCCGCCGGATTTCACAAGCCCCAGTGCGGATTTCTGCTTTGGTGAAAATACGTCGGTCATTCGCCGTCCTCCGTTTCGCCGGCGCCGTCTGTCTCTCCCGGCTCGCCCATTTCAGAGTATGCGGAGATCATTGCGGCAAGCTGCGCGTTGCTGTCAGGGGAGTTTTCCTCCAGCATTTCAAACACCAGCTTGAACACCTTCGCGAGCTTTTCGAGGTCTTTTTCAGCCAGGGCGTTGATAAGTTCCTGGTCGGTGAGCTTTCGGGTGAACATTCTGCCGAATTTCATAAAAGCGGCGTTATTCTTGTCGAAGAACTCCGCCGAAGTGATTTTTTTAGCCATAAACAGCTCCTTTCTACAGGGTATATTCCTGCATGCTGATGATATCAGGAAAGGAGGTGCAAATTACTGCAAAGGAGAAAAAACATGCCATTTTCACAGCAGTCAGTTGATTTTCTGTTTGAAAACCGCCTGCACGACAGCCGCGAGTGGTTCCGCGACCACAAGCAGACCTACGCCGAGCAGGTAACGGAGCCGATGAAGCAGCTGATACTTGACGTTGCGCCTGCCGTACTGAAGATCGACCCGCTCATCGAGATAAACCCCGCGCGTATCTCAAGGATATACCGCGACATGCGCCTTAATCCGGATTCCATTTTCCGCGACCACATCTGGTATACGTTCAGCCGCACGCGCGAGCAGTATCATGCGCTGCCGGGATTTTATTTCTCGATAGGCGCGGGAGGGATAAGCTACGGCTGCGGATATTACTGTGCTTCCGCTCAGTCCATGCAGAAGCTGCGCAGGCTCATTCTGGCGGGGGACGACAGCTTCAAGGAGGCTTTCCTGGCGGCGGAGAAGCTGAAGGGCTTCGAAATGTTCGGTGACCTCTACAAGCGCAGCAAGTTTCCCGACCAGCCCGAGGAGCTGCGCCGCTGGCTCGACCGTAAGAGCATAGGGTTCTCCTTCGACGCCAGCGACCCGGAGATAATGTTCTCGGACAAGCTTTCCCAGCGCGTCGCGAGGGACTTCAAAAAGCTCGCGCCGTTCTACGAACTCTGCATGAAGGCGGAGGCTTCTCCGGAATAATTTTCGTCCGCCTATTGACAAATCCGCGCGGCGGGTATATAATGTAATTACGGCGAGGTTTCGCCGAATACATTTTATCTGTTTCGGGGCGGAGTGCAATTCTCCACCGGCGGTGAAAGTCCGCGAGCCGCATAGGCTGAACCGGTGCAATTCCGGTACCGACGGTATAGTCCGGATGAAAGAATCAGAAAACAAATGTTGTATCGCTTCTGCGTGCATATTTGCGCCCCCTGTACAGCCATTTTGTGCGTGCAGGGGCTTTCTGTTTCCCCAGAACAATGGAGGAAAACATGAACAACACAACAACAAAAACAAAGCAGACTATCGACGTCCGCAAGCTGGTGTTTACGGCTCTGCTGAGCGCAATGGCAGTAGTGCTGATGAAGTTCCTTGCGTTCAAGATACCGATAATGCCGGGATTTATCAGCTTTGATTTCTCAGATGTTCCGGCGGTGCTGGCTTCTTTAACTATGGGGCCGGTCTCCGGAGTAGCGGTGTGCCTTATAAAGAATCTGGGAGGGTTCCTTCTTGCAGGCTCCATGACTGGCGGCGTCGGCGAGGTTTCGAACTTTATTCTTGGCTGTCTGCTGGTAATCCCTGCGGGGCTTATCGCGAACAGAACAGGACATTCCATAAAGCATGTGGTTCTGGCATGCCTTGCGGGCGCTGTATCTATGGCGCTGGTCGGCGTTGCGACCAACTATTTCATCGTATATCCGCTGTACACCGCAGTTATGCCTATGGAAGCCATCATCGGAATGTATCAGGCGATATGGTCGGGCGCTGATTCGCTCATCAAGTGTCTGGTGGTATTCAATCTGCCGTTCACTTTTGTAAAAGGACTTATCGCTGTGCTGATATCCCTGCCTCTTTATAAGAGACTGCGCCCGATATTCAGCAGCAGATCCCGCACAGAAATATAAGCCGCGTATTCCAGCGGCAAAAGGAGCAAAAAATGTCGCTGAAAGGCTTTTTCGGACACCTTAGAACCATAAACCGACATCGCCACAAGGTAATTGCGCACTGCGCAAAGGCGGGGATACTCTGGCAGGGGCTTCGCCACGACCTTTCGAAATACTCGCCCACCGAGTTCATACCCGGCGTGAAGTACTTCCAGGGCACGCGCAGCCCGAATGAAGCGGAGCGTGAGCTGAACGGCTACTCCCTGGCGTGGATGCACCACAAGGGGCGCAACCGCCATCACTTCGAATACTGGATAGACGTCGACCCGGTGGAGAAGATATACAAGCCGGTCAAGATGCCGCTGCGGTTCCTTGCGGAGATGTTCTGCGACAGAGTTGCGGCAAGCAAGATATACCGCGCCGAAAAATACCGGGATTCCGACCCGCTGGATTACTTCCTGTCCAGAAAGCCTACACGTTCGATACACCCAGAGACCTCCGACATGCTTGAAAAGCTGCTTCGCATGCTGGCAGAGCAGGGGGAGGAAGCGGCGTTCGCTTATCTCAGGGAGCTGGTTAAGGCAGGTAAGGAATACTAAGGCAACACCGCACAAAGACCATTTATTGGATTTTGCACGTGTCTTGCTTGCATCTTTTCCGTCATCTTGCACAATTCGTCCTAGCAAGGCGTCAGCCTTGCGTCGTCCTCATTGTACAATCTGACGAAAAATCTGACTGCGCAATACACGCACAATCTTTGTGCGGTATTGCCCTAAAATACTCAATGCAATAAACAAACGCCCCCGGAGGCTGCCGTCTTTATCACAGCAGCGTCCGGGGGCTATATTATCCTCATTCAAGCCTGTGGCTGACTATCCATGAAGAATTGTTTTCGATCCGCCGCCGGAGTTGTCCGGCGAACGGAAGATATATTAGGGGGAAGGAGAAAAGCTTACTGACGGGCGATAGTCACCGTGCCGCTGGTGAGGGAAGCGGTGAGCTGGTGCTTGTTTGCACCGCCGAATTCTCCGCTGGTTCCCTTGCCGAGGTTGATGAAATTGCCCTTTTCCTGACCGAGGTCGGTTTTTACCATGCCGGAAACTCCGCTGACTGACAGGTTAACGCCGGAATCCTCCGGGAGCGAAACGTTGACGTTGCCGCTGATGAGGCTTACGTTGAGGTCGCCGTTCCATTCCGCGTAGCTTACGTTTACTGTGCCGCTGGTAACTGAAATGCTGCCCTTGCCGGAGATACCGTCGACTGTGGTCGTGCCGGATACGGAATGTATTCCGAACTCCTCGGCGCGGTAGCCGGAAACAACTGCGTTTCCGCTGACTGTGCACACGCTTACCGACTTGGAAACGTACTTTGCCGGAGCTGTCTCCTCCTTGTCGAGGGAAACGATCTGCTCCTGCTTTTCCTTGTCTGCAAGCGGGTTGGTGAGCTTAATGCTTCCGCTTGCAGACTGGAGCTTGACATCGTTGAAATATGCGCTGATGTCTATGTTTCCGCTGGCGGTGTTCAGGCTGAACTGCTCCGCGGAGACTTCGCCGACTTCGACTCCGCCGCTGGCGGTGTTTATTTTGAGCTTCTCAAAGGTCCTGAGCGGCAGGTACACCGTGATGGTGTAGCCCTCGGCGGGCTTGCTTCCGAAAATGCTGAAGCTGAAGCTCTCCTTGAGGGTCAGCGTCTTTCCGGAAAGCACCGCGCAGAATTCCGGTGAATCCTTCGGGTTGTCGTACTCAACGTAGATATCCGCGCGGTCCTGCGGGATAACTACTATCTTCGCTCCGAGGGAGCTTACCTCGACTGTTGTGATGTCGTTGGAAAATGTATAGGTCTGCTTGTCTGCCATGATGATTACTCCTTTCAGAATGTGTTATTCGTTTTCTTCTGCTATTGCGGTTCCTTCCAGTGTGAATGTGGCCGTGATATTGCGGGCTGAGTTTTCCGCTGCGCTGACGACTGCCGTGCCTATCTCCACTGCAGAACTGGTGGAATTTAAGACTTTGATATCGCCTGCGGAAACCGAGAGGTTCACTGTGGTTCCGCCGCCGTTTATGGAGATGATGTCGCCGTCATCGGCGTGCCTGTTTTCGCCGCCGACCATTATGCGGATATCGCCTGCGCTCTTGTCACAGATGAATTTAGCGGAGGAGTCCTCCGGGATATCGAGGGTCACGTCGCCGGCGCTGACGTCTACATTGCATTCCTCGTTAAGCTCAGCAAACTGGAGCCTTGCATTGCCTGCGGAGACATCGACGCTGCCGCTGCCGGTAAGTCCATAAATGTTTGCGCTGCCTGCGCTTACATCGACTTCGTAGTTCCCCGCCGCCATGTTTTTAGCAATGAGGGACCCCGCCGAAACATCGGCAGAAATATGGTCGGCGCGGAATCCGGCTGGCTGAGTGTAGGTCATCGAGCCCGCGCCAGCGTTCAGGTAGATGTCTTTCGCCTGAATTCCGTCGGAGACCAGCGAGCCAGCTCCGACATACATCATAACCTGCTCGTAGGTCTTGTCGGGGACCCTCAGAAGCACTTCGGTGCTGAACGCCGAGCCGTTGAAAAGATTCCGGAACATGCTCCAGTTCCAGTTTTCGCCCCATCTCCATTCGGACTCAATTGTCAGCCTGTCTCCGGATACGCCTGCTTTTATGCGGCTGGATTCATCGCCGGAAACTGTTACCTGCGTCTTGTTCTCCGACCATGGCTTTATTGTGAGCTTGTATGCTCCGATATCAGCCCTTATGCTTGTGAAGCTGTCGGTTATGTCGTAGGTGTTCGAGCCGCTACTGATGATTTCCGGTTCGCTTTCCGCGGTATCATAGGAAACGGGCTGAGTGCCGAGGAACATCACCGATATGCCGAACGCGATGAACGAGAATATGCACAGCGGGATAAATATTCTGAGTACAACTTTCATGCCAACGCCTCCTTAAAGTCCGTAGATAGCCTTGACATGATCCATGACTATCGCCCTTACCCAGTGGAACACAGCCTTGAAAAGCCCGCATATTCCACAGCCGACCAGCACAGCGCCGCTGATCATTCCTGTGCCGAGGAATATCCTGCTCAGCGGGTGGAACTGCGAAACGCCGAATATTTGGTCGAATCCTCCGGTCAAAAGACCCATCGCCATGGAGCCAAGACCGCCGAAGATCATTGAAATCACCAGCGGAATAAGCCACGACCACAGGCATACGTCAAGAATAATGCAGACTATCAGCTTACCCGCGTTGCAGTTGGGCTTCATGCCCTTGACGTCGCTGAACTTAAAGCCGCCATCCTTAGCGTTTTTGCCTACCGGGGGAACGCACTGCGGAGGAACCTCGCCCTGTCTGCTGGTGGAGTTGTACTGATACCGCTCGTCGGTCTGCTTCGGTATGGAGCCGGAAGCGCTCTGCGCGCTGGGAGCAGGCTGCTCGGGAGCGATGTGCTGCGGAGTGTACTCCGGCAGCGGCTGAGAAGGCTGCGCGGACTGTGCAGACTGTGCGGGAGCCTCCGGCTCGCAGGCGATGTGCTCCGGGGTGTATTCACGGGGCGCTTCCTGCGCGGGAGCTTCGGGCTTTACAAGGTTTATTCTCGGGGAAGCCGGTACGGTCTCCTCTGCGATATGCTCGGGGGTGTACTCCCTGATGGCGGGAGTTTCCGCCGATGCGGCATCTGTCTGCCCTCCGACGAGGGAAAGGTCTGCCGGGAGTTTCTCGCCGGGCTTCGTGAGGGATACGCGGCGCTGATTCTCAAGAGCGCCTGCAACTATGGAATTTATGCGGGTGCTCTGGATATCAAGGTAGTTCCGCGCGATCTCCTTTACGTCGCCGAGCTTTTCGCAGGTCTCCTCCTCGGTGAAGCCTTCCTCCTGGCTTGCCTTGAAGTGCTCCTCGAAGTCGGCGAATATCTCCTCGTCGTCGTCGATTCCTATTCTGTGCAACTCGTTATGGAGATTATACAGAAAGTCTCCCTTATTTTTTGCTATCATTTACTCGTCCCCTTTCAGCAGCGCGTTTATGCTGTCAACAAACTCAAACCATTCTTTCAGCAGCGTTTCCTTTTCCGCCCTGCCGCTGTCAGTTATCTTATAGTATTTCCTGGGCGGTCCCTCCTGCGATTCCACTATGTAGGAATCTATCATGCCGTTGTCTTTCAGCCGCTTCATCAGCGGATATATCGTGCCCTCCGTTATCTGCATGCACTCGGATATCCGGTTGACCAGCTCGTAGCCGTAACAGTCGCTTCTGCACAATATCGAAAGAACGCACAGCTCCAGAGTTCCTCGTTTTAGCTGAGAGTTCATTTTTCACCTCCGATGTATGCTCCCTGACCTTCGACAGTGCCTTTGTGTTTCAAGGTACTTTGTTTCGCAAGGTAGCATCATCAAAAAATTCGGAACTTTCCTGTTCCATGCTCTTATTTTACCACAAGGTATTATGTTTTGCAAGGTACTGAATGCACAAATTCTGTGCGATTTCGCAGCTGATTTATGTGCATGTTGAACAATAAGGCGTTCTGCTCCGATATCCGGGAGCCTTACGTACCCATGCCGCCTGTTTATTATATGCAGAATGAAGTGCAAAAAATGCGTGCCGGAAGCGTTTTTATGCAAAAAACTCTTGTATAAATCGACGTTTTGTGCTAAAATAAAATAGTATTTTATACTTTATAAACCACATAAGGAGAAAAACAATGTCAAGAGATTATTCCACCTATGAAAGCCCGTTCTGCACACGCTATGCAAGCAAGGAGATGCAGTACATCTTCTCCGCAGACAAGAAGTTTTCCACATGGCGCCGTCTGTGGGTCGCTCTCGCAAGGGCAGAGATGAACCTCGGCATAGACAAGATCACACAGGAAATGGTAGACGAACTGGAATCCCACATCACCGACATCAACTATGAGGTCGCTGAGGAGCGCGAGAAGCTGGTACGCCACGACGTAATGTCCCATGTATACGCATACGGAAAGCAGTGCCCCAAGGCGGCGGGAATAATCCACCTGGGTGCGACCTCCTGCTACGTTGGCGACAACACCGACGTCATCATCATGCGCGACGCGCTCCAGCTTGTAAAGAAGAAGCTCGTGAACGTCATCAACAACCTCGCGAAGTTTGCCGACGAGCACAAGAGCCAGCCCTGTCTCGCTTATACGCACCTCCAGCCCGCTCAGCTCACCACCGTCGGCAAGCGCGCTTCACTGTGGATAAACGAGCTGCTGATGGACTACGAGGAGATCGAGTATCGTATATCCACGCTGAAGCTGCTCGGTCAGAAGGGCACCACCGGAACCCAGGCAAGCTTCGTTGAGCTTTTCGGCGGCGACAGCGCAAAGATAAAGGCTCTGGAGAAGTCCATCGCAAACGAGATGGGCTTTGACGCATGCGTACCGGTAAGCGGTCAGACCTACTCCAGAAAGATGGACAGCATGGTCCTCGCCACCCTCGGCGGGATAGCACAGAGCTGCTCCAAGTTCAGCAACGACCTGCGTATCCTCGCTAACTTCAAGGAGATGGAAGAGCCGTTCGAGAAGAACCAGATCGGTTCCTCCGCAATGCCCTACAAGCGCAATCCTATGCGCGCTGAGCGTATCACCTCCCTTGCGAGATATGTGATGATCGACACGCTGAACCCCGCGTTCACCGCAGGCACACAGTGGTTTGAGAGAACCCTCGACGACAGCGCTAACAAGCGTATCTCGGTTGCTGAGGCGTTCCTCGGCATCGACGCTATCCTGAACATCATGATAAACATAACCGACGGTCTTGTAGTATATCCGAAGGTCATCGAGCAGAGAGTAATGCGCGAGCTTCCGTTCATGGCTACCGAGAACATCATGATGAGAGCGGTAGAAAAGGGCGGCAACCGTCAGGAACTTCACGAGGCTCTGCGCGGTCACAGCATGGCTGCGGCAGACGTTGTAAAGAAGGAAGGCGGCGAGAACGACCTCGTTAAGCGCATCGCGGCAGACCCGATCTTCCAGATCACCGAAGAGGAGATCAGATCCGTGCTCAAGCCGGAGAACTACACCGGCCGCGCGCCCGAGCAGGTGGAGGAATTCCTGCGCGGCTTCGTCCGCCCCGTTCTTGAGAAGAACAAGGAGCTTCTCGGCGAGCACGTGGAGCTTAGCGTATAACAGGCAATAAGCAAAAGGAGCAGCAAGGTTGAAAAAGTGGCTATGTGCGGCGGCACCCGCAGCAGATAATGAAATAACGCAGCAGTTCGGGGAACTCCTCGGCGGAGTAATGCTCAGCCGGGGGATAACCTCGCTTGACCGCGCCCGGGAATTTTTCGGGTGCAGCAGCCTGTCAGACCCGCTGCTGATAAAGGATATGGAAGCGGCTGTGGAGGTCATTCGCGGCGCGCTTGACGAGGGAAAGAAGATCACCGTTTTCGGCGATTACGACTGCGACGGCATAACCTCCACGGCTATGCTGTACGGCTACCTCAACGCGATGGGCGCCGAGGCTGATTACTACATACCCGACCGCAGCGAGGGCTACGGAATGAATCTGGAAGCGCTGAAGCACATTCTCGATTCCGGCACCGAGCTTATCATCACGGTCGACAACGGGATTTCCGCCGTTGAGGAAGCAAAGTACATCGCAGAGCGGGGCGCTCAGCTGGTCATTACAGACCACCATCAGCCACCGCAGGAGCTTCCGGTATGCGAAGCGTGCGTCGACCCGCACCGTGCCGACGACAACTCCCCGTTCAAGGAGCTTTGCGGCGCGGGAGTTGTCCTGAAGCTGCTCTGCGCACTTGAGGAGGACGAGGATTTCGTACTCGAGCAGTACGCGGACCTCGCCGCAGTCGGCACCGTGGCGGACGTAATGCCGCTTATCGGAGAGAACCGGTTCATTGTCCGCAGGGGACTTGAAAATATCCACAGCAGCCAGAACCAGGGGCTTGACAAGCTGATAAGGAGCGCGGGTATCGAACCGGTCAGGGTGGATTCCACAAGCATTGCGTTTTCGATCGCTCCGCGCATAAACGCCGTTGGGCGTATCGCAAGGGCTGACCGCGCGGTGGAGCTGCTGCTCACCGAAAGCCCGGAGCAGGCGGGGCTTATCAGCGAGGAGCTTGCATTGTGCAACTCCCAGCGCACCGCGGAGGAGACCCGTATAATGGAGGAAGCAGCGCAGCAGATAGAGCAGCGCCCGGAGCTTCTCAGGGAGCGGGTTCTCGTGGTATCCGGCGAGGGCTGGAAGCATGGAGTTATAGGTCTGGTATGCGCGAAGCTGCTTAATAAGTATGGCAAGCCGGTGCTTGTCATATCAGTCGAAAACGGGGAGGCAAGAGGTTCCGCAAGAGGCATCGACGGCTTCTCTATATATAAGCTGCTGGAAGGGTGCAGCCGCGTGCTGACGAAATTCGGCGGCCACCCGAAGGCGGGAGGATTCTCCCTCAGACCGGAGGACGTGGAAACATTCCGGCAGATGGTTTACGCCTACTGCCGCGAGTGCTATCCTAAAATGCCGGAGTACTCCGTCAGCGCAGACATGGAGATAACCGGCGACTGCCTGACCGTGGAGCAGGTCACCGAGCTGATGAAGCTCGAACCCTGCGGCGAGGGCAACCGCAAGCCGGTGTTCCTGCTCAGGAACTGCACGGTGCAGTCAAAGCGCGCGCTCAAGGAGGGGAAGTTCACCTCGATGGAGCTTCGGACAGGCGGCACAGTGCTGAAAGCGATAAGCTTTGCAATGCCGTTTGCGAAATGTTTCGCGGATATCGGCAGCAGCGTGGACGTCCTCGCGACGGTGGAGCTGAACGAGTTCCGCGGGAACACCTCGGCGGAGCTGCGGATCATTGAAATGCGCCCCGCAGGATTCCGGGAGGACAGGTTCTTCGCGGCGCTTCGCACATATGAGGAGATATCCCGCGGCGAGGGCTGCGACAAGCGGCTCGCTCCGCGCGTGATACCCGACAGACCGGCGCTGATGTCCGTGTACGACCTGATACGCGCACACGGCGGCAGTATGTCCGCAGAGGAGATGTGCGTCTATGGCGGCGGGGACCTTAATTACTGCATGCTGCGCATTGCGCTTGACGCGTTCAGCGAAGCGGGAATGGCTCAGGTGTCCGCTGACGGCGGGAGCGTCACGCTCATTCCGGTAAATACAAAAACGGATCTGATGGCGACGGGGGTCATCTCGCGGCTGCGTCAGAGTCTTACGGCGTAAAACGGCGAAAAAGGGAACAAAGGGGAACACTAAACAGAATGAAGGGTGGCATTCAGCATGACTAGTCAGACAGGCGCCGCGGGTACGGCGGTAAAGACATTCGAGCAGCTTGTGGAGAAAATCAGGGCAAGCGAGAAACCCTACGACCTTGAGAAGATAACACAGGCGTATAAGGTGGCTGAAAAGGCGCACGAGGGGCAGCTCCGCACCTCAGGCGACCCGTATATAACGCACCCGCTGGCTGTGGCATCTATCCTGCTGGATTACTGCATGGATACCGATACCATCTGTGCGGCGCTGCTCCACGACACCGTGGAGGACACCGATGTCACCCTTGACGAGCTCCGCAAGAAGTTCGGAGAAGATGTTGCGCTGATGGTCGACGGCGTTACAAAGATAGGACTTGTCCCGCTGGTTTCCAAGGAGGAGCAGCAGGCGGAGAATATCCGGAAGATACTCATGGCTATGTCGAAGGATATCCGGGTAATAATCATCAAGCTTGCCGACCGCCTCCACAACATGAGAACTCTCGCGGCGCGTCCGCCGGAGAAGCAGCGCAAGACCTCCCTTGAAACGATGAACTTCTACGCCCCCATCGCCCACCGCTTAGGTATGAGCGACGTCAAGGAGGAGATGGAGGATATCGCCATCCACTATCTCGACCCCTACGGCTGTAAGGAAGTCGAGGAGCAGATAGCCCTCCACAAAGAGGAGCGCGACGCATTCATCGACAGCATTAAAAAGCGCATCAGGGAGCGCATTTCGGATATCAAGCCGGAACCCATCATCGAGGGCCGGGTAAAGTCTATCTACAGCATATACAAGAAGGTGTATGTGAAGAACAAGCGCTTCGACGAGATATACGACATTTACGCGGTTCGCGTTATAGTGCAGTCGGTCATCGAGTGCTACAACGTGCTTGGCGTTATCCACGATATGTTCCGGCCTATTCCGTACCGCTTCAAGGACTATATCGCTACTCCGAAGCCTAACCGCTATCAGTCGCTGCACACCACAGTTATCGGGCGCGAGGGTATCCCGTTCGAGGTGCAGATACGCACGGTGGAAATGCACAATACCGCGCAGTACGGCGTTGCGGCTCACTGGAAGTACAAGGCGGGCATATCCGGCAACGTATCCGGCGAGAAGCGCTTCGACTGGATAAGGCAGCTCCTTGAGCGCCAGCAGGAGGCAGACGACGTAGAAGCCATCGCTGACGCAATAAAGACCGACCTCTCCCCGGACGAGGTGTTCGTGTTCACTCCGAAGGGCGACGTTGTTGCGCTCCCCACCGGGGCTACGGTGCTGGATTTCGCATACCATATCCACACGCAGGTCGGCAATAAAATGACCGGCGCGAAGGTCGGCGGCAGAATGGTCAGCTTCGATTATGTCGTGCATACCGGCGAGATCGTGGAGATACTCACTTCCGGTTCGCCTAACTACGGTCCGAACCGCAACTGGATAGAGATCGCAAAGACCACCGAGGCAAAGAGCAAAATAAGAAGCTGGTTCAAGAAGGAGTGCCGCGAGGAGAACATTGAACGCGGCAGGGAGGAACTCGAGCGCGAGTTCAAGCGAAACAATATCGCGATAACTCCGGAGCTGCTCCAAACCTCCGCGTCGCGCCAGCGGCTGGACTCCGTGGACGACCTGTACGCTGCGATAGGCTACGGCGGCGTTTCCATGGCGAAGATAGTCCAGCGCATAAAGGAAGATCAGCTCCGCAACCATAAGGAGCAGCAGGCTATCCAGGCGGCGGCTGAAAATCCGATGGAGAGCATAAGCGAAAACAACCGCCGCAGCCGCAAGAAGGGCATCATAATCGAGGGCATGGAAAACTGCCTCGTGAAGTTCGCGCAGTGCTGCAACCCGCTTCCCGGCGACCCGATAATCGGCTTTGTAACCAGGGGGTTCGGCGTATCTATCCACAAACAGGACTGCGTGAACGTTGTGAACAACCGCGACGACCCCGAGAACAAGGATCGCTGGCTCAAGGCGACATGGGCTGGCGTTGAGGATTCCACCTACCGCGCGACCATCGACGTTATCGCGGAGGACCGCATTACGATTTTCGCGGATATCACCACTGCGATAGCCGCCAACCATATCCCGCTCCAGGAAATGAACGGGCATCACCTGAAAAACGGCAACCTCGACCTGGTGGTAACTGTCGAGATAGCCGGCGTGGAGCAGCTTTCCAACGTAATGGGCAGGATACAGAAGATACCCGGAGTTATCTCAGTTGAGCGTACCGGTAAGCAGTAAAAAGGAGAACGACATGCCGCAGATATATCAGCTCCCGCTGGGAGCGCTCGGAACCAACTGCTATATTATCCCCGGCGAGGATTCCCGGGCGGTGGTCATAGACCCCGCGTCTGCTGCGGAGGTGGAGATGTTTCTCAACACCCACGGTCTGAAGCTCGGGACGATCATTGTGACGCATGGACATTACGACCACTTTGCGGGCGCGGCTCAGCTCATGGAAAGCACCGGAGCGTCGCTGCTGGCAAGCGCGCCGGACGAGGCTATGTACTCCAGCGCGGCGAAATGCTGGGCGGATTTTATGCCGGTGGAGTTCAGACCAATAAAGCCGGATAAGCTGTTCTCGGACGGTGAGGAGTTCACCGCCGAGGGGCTGAAATTCCGCGTGATGGGCGCTCCCGGTCATACCGCGGGAAGCTGTCTGCTGTTCACTGAGATTGGCGGCGAGCCTTCGGCATTCTGCGGAGACGTGGTGTTCTGCATGGGCGTAGGAAGAACGGACGGCTATTCCGGCAGCACCCGGGATATGCTGGACAGCCTCGAGAAAATAGCGAAACTGCCCGGCGACTTCAAGCTGTATCCCGGTCACGGAAGCACCACAACGCTTGACTACGAACGCCAGAACAATCCGTACCTCGGCAGGTACGCCTGAATACAGCATTAAGGGGGAGCGAACATGATAACCGAACAGAACTGCACCATGCTGTGCGATTTTTATCAGCTCACCATGGGCAACGGCTACTACAACACAAGGCACGCCGACCGCATCGCCTATTTCGACGTATTTTTCCGCAAAGTTCCCGACGGCGGCGGCTACGCCGTCTGCGCCGGGCTGGAGCAGGTGATAAACTACATTCAGGGGCTGCATTTCACCGACGACGATATACAGTACCTCCGCGGGAAGAAGATATTCAGCGAGGGATTCCTCGAATATCTGCGGGATTTCAAGTTTACCGGCGATATATGGGCTGTCCCGGAGGGCACGCCTGTGTTCCCGTCGGAGCCGCTGCTGACTGTGCGTGCTCCCGCGATACAGGCTCAGCTCATCGAGACCATGCTGCTGCTTCTGATCAACCATCAGTCGCTTATTGCAACTAAGGCTAACCGTATCGTTCGTGCGGCTCAGGGGCGCGCTATATCGGAGTTCGGCTCCCGCAGGGCGCAGGGCGCGAGCGGCGCGGTGCTCGGAGCCCGTGCTGCGTACATCGGCGGCTGCGCAGGCACTGCCTGCGTTATCGCGGACGAGCTCTACGGAGTTCCCGCCACCGGTACGATGGCGCATAGCTGGGTTCAGATGTTCGACAGCGAGCTTGAAGCGTTCGAAAGCTATTGCAGGACGTACCCCGATACCTCCACTCTGCTGGTGGACACCTACAACGTTTTAAAGAGCGGTGTCCCCAACGCGATAAAGGCGTTCGACAACGTTCTCAAGCCGCTTGGAAAGCGCCCGTGCGGTATCCGGCTGGATTCCGGAGACATCGCGTATCTTTCCAGGGAAGCGCGCAAAATGCTCGACGAGGCGGGCTACCCCGACTGCAAGATAGTCGCTTCCAACAGCCTTGACGAGCGCATCATTTCCGACCTGCTGAGGCAGGGAGCTGCGATCGACCTTTTCGGCGTAGGAGAGCGGCTTATAACTGCGAGCAGCGAGCCGGTATTCGGCGGAGTTTACAAGCTGGCCGCGGTGGAAGAAAACGGCGTGATAACCCCGAAAATCAAGATATCCGAGAACGTTTCGAAGATAACCAACCCGCATTTCAAGAAGCTCTACCGGATATACGAGAGCAACGGCAAGGCTATCGCGGATCAGCTCTGCGTGTATGACGAAACTATCGACCCTTCCAAGCCGCTGACCCTGTTTGACCCGGATTTCACATGGAAGAAAAAGACGCTCACGGATTTCACGGTGCGGGAACTCCAGGTGCCGGTATTTAAAAGCGGCGAGCTGGTGTACGACAAGCCGTCTCTCCAGGATATACGCAGCTACTGCAAGCAGCAGATAGACACTCTGTGGGACGAGGTGCTGCGTTTTGAGAATCCGCACAATTATTATGTCGATCTTTCCCGGAAGCTGTGGGACATCAAGCACGAACTTCTTGACAACGGCGGAGTTCTGCGCGCACGCGACGGGAGGGAGAGATCGTGACGCTCCTGGACGCTGTAAAGAGTTTCGGTCCAAAGATCACAGAAAACTACCGCGAAACGCGTTTCTGCGACTTCGCGCCGCCAGATGAAACAGTCGGCGTGATAGACGTTTCGGCTTCCGGGAACGGCAGCCGGGGCATTGCGTTCCTTATCGACAGCATGATAGTCAAGCTGGACGGCGCCGCACGTCGGATAGACTACCGGGATATCCGCGTTATGGAGACGCTTCCGAGCTATGAAACTCCGTTCGAGGACGAGCTGCTGATAGCTTCTCCGGCGGGGGATATACGTATCTCGGACTGTTCGATGAACAAGTTTTTCCTGCGGCAGCTCATCAGCAATATGAGCCGTATCAGCCTGAGAATGACCGATTCCGACCGCGAAGCGCTCAACGAAGTGCTGACCTCCGACGCGCTCGATCACTATGCGGAGCAGTTATTTTCAGAGCCTGAGCCTCCCCGCACCGAGGTGCGAGTAGAAGCTGCCGCTGCCGTTCCGGAGATAGCCAGGGCAAAAAAGGCGGCGCTGGCTGATTTGCAGCCGAAGCTCATCGACATTCCGGAGGAGGTCGAGTGGCTGAGCACCCCGCATGTCAGCAGGCAGAGCGAAACGTTGAATCCTGCGGAGTCGGAAGAGCCGGAGAAAACTCCCGCGCCGGAGCCGCAAAATCAGCCTGAGCGACTTGATCAGGCCGACCCGGTAACGCCAGCCGCCGAGCCTGTCAGCCTGACTGAGCCGCGCCAGCGCGACGAGGATATTTCCGATATGTCACACGAGGAGACGATGAGTTACCTCCTGGATTCCATTGCAGAGATAAATTCCACTCCAGAGCCTGAAAATGCGGCGCAGCCTGTAGAATCTCCCGCAGCGCCGGCACAGCCGGAGGAGAGCCGGGCTGTTTCCGGTGAACCTGCTAAAACTGAAGCGGTGCAGTCCGAGACGTCGGAACCGCCTGAGCCAGTGGAGATTCCGGCAATTCCTCCGCTTACTAAGGAGCCTGACAGCCCCGATATCTACATACAGGCAAGCAGCCGGATACGCGGTCTTATCGAGGACGGAAGGCTCACGATGGAGCAGGTGAGCACTGCGGTGCGCGAACAGCTTGTCGAGGCTTCGGGGGAATATTCCGGGCTGGATATTGAGAACGCACAACTACCGGAAGCGGTGAAAAAACGCGCGCGTCAGCTTGACTCGGCTGCGGATCGTCTGCCGGAGTATTTCACGCTGGGCGAGGATATCGCGGCGCGTGTGATGTTTTTCATGCTGTATCAGATGCTGTCCTACACCGACAGGGTAGTGCAGTCCGACATGACAAAGCAAAAGCTGAACTATTTCTTTGTACGCTTCGGCGCGGCGGGAATGGTACTTTCCATGCTGGACGCAAATAATTAAAAAAGGGAACGCGGTGAGCGTTCCCTTTCTGCTTGTCGAAAAAGTGTCTTTTACCCGCGAAGCGGGCATTTGAAATCCGTTTTTTGCCTCAGCTCTGCC
>ERZ773228.783-NODE-783-length-35880-cov-12.351849_pt1 | contig 35880 bp, 23 predicted proteins | sample MGYA00580524_ERZ773228 | MGnify/ENA primary metagenome ERZ773228 (study PRJEB29015, sample SAMEA2737768) | human gut metagenome | biome: human gut; feature: human-associated habitat; material: faeces | place: China | collected 2012 ... | reverse complement strand
GTTTCTTATTGTGTGTGATTCTCTGTATCATATTCTTGCGAAAAAAACGTAGAAAAAGAACACAATGGAAACGTAATTTAAAGGCGAGTTTAAAAGGAAAGTACAAGATACGTTTTAAATGCGAAGCTGAATAAAAAATGAGAGAGGTATGTTAATAAACTGTAAGTTTCTTCTGTTGACATAATCAAATGAGATGTGTATTATAAATGGTGTTTAAAACATGAATATAAATGATGATTTAAACAAATTTTAGCGAGAAACTATGAAAAACAAATGGATAAGAAAATCATATGGGAAATAAGTAAAACTAACCAATAAAATTTATAAAAATGCATAAATATAGAAGAAACAAATGTAAAAATATGGCAGTTTGCGTAATTGACATAAGACAAGTGTAAGTGTATTATTAAATAAGTTTAATAAAAATAAGATTTGAAGCTAGTTTTTTGTGGAGTGGAGAAATGTTAGAGGAAAATAAGAAAAAACAAAGCATAATAAAAAAAATAGATTATATTCTAATTGCGTTTCAAATAATCATAGCAGTGGCTTTGGGTGTGAAATTATTTACAATGGGTGTAGTTCCAATAATATATTTGATATTATATACAATTATAATTCTGATATTAAATATTGGAACTTTTTTTTCGACTAAAAAGAGCATTCCTGCAATTATTTTTGCAATAATATCTGTTTTGATAACAATAGGTCTTCTGTATGGATTAATTGCAATAGGAAAATTAGACATGACATTAAATAATGTAGCAAAGGATTCAAGACTTGAAGTGGTTCAGATGTCGGTATTTGTCAGCTCAGATGATAATGCAAATGAACTTAGAGATATAGAGGGGGCATCTGTTGGATATTTAGAATCGGATAATGCAGCAGATCAGGTTATGTCAGTAATTGATGGTACTGTGGCAACAGAAGTTCAATATAAAGCATATAATAATATTTTGTTTATGGCAGATGCATTACTAAATGGAACAGAAAGAGCAATTATTATGAATAGTGCATATGTTGATATCATATCTGATCAGGATGGATATGAAGATTTCTCAGATAGAATAAGGGAATTATATACATATTCTGCAGAAATTCAGGTTGAAGTACGTGGAGATGTTACTGATGTGGACAGTACAGAAGAAAAATATTTTCTGTCATCAGATGAAGATACTTTTGTAATATATATTAGTGGAATTGATATGTGGGGGGCTGTGAATGCGAGAAGCCGAAGCGATGTAAATATTCTTGCGATTGTCAATATGAAAACGGGACATATCCAGCTTGTTAATACACCGAGAGATTATTATGTGTATCTGCCAAATCAAGGGGCAAATGATAAATTGACACATGCTGGATTATATGGGGTAGAAAGTTCAGAGGCAGCAATAGAAAATTTATACGGAATAAATATTGATTATTATGTGCGTATGAATTTTAGTGGGTTTGAGGCGATAATAGATACGCTTGGAGGAATTGATGTATACTCGGAATATGATTTTACTGTTGATCCGATAAAACATTATACAGTAGGATACAATCATGTTTCGGGACTAGAAGCATTAGCATTTGCACGTGAGAGACATGCCTTTGCTGCTGGGGATGTTCAGCGGGGTATTAATCAGATGGAAGTGATAAAAGCAGTTATAAATAAAATGACATCTCCAAGTATATTAGCAAAATATGGAGAAATATTAGATGAAGTTGCTGATTGTGTTATGACAGATATTCCATCTAATGTGATATACGATTTGGTTAAATATAAGTTATCTAATGATGTTACGTGGACAATTGACAGTTATACAGTAACAGGAACAGGAAAGCATACAACGACATATTCTATGCCAGGAACAACATGCTATGTTATGATTCCAAATGATCAGGATGTAGAAAATGCTAAAAGCTTAATAGAAAGTGTGTTGGATGAAGAATAGATGAAAAAAATATTATACATAACAACGATTAGCGGATTTTTACCACAATTTGAAAAAAATGATGTGGAAATTATGCAGAACATGGGTTATGAGATACATTATGCATCAAATTTAAAAAAACCGATTTATACCTTTGATGAAAAAGAATTGAAACAACAGGGAATTATTCTGCATCAGATCGATATAGAGAAAAGTCCGGCACAGATTATAATGAATTGCAGGGCAATTAAGCAGTTAATTAAAATTATTGATGAAGAAAATATAACGGCGATACATTGTCACAATCCGATGGGAGGCGTTGCGGGAAGAATCGCCGCACATTACAGTAAAGCAGATCCGTATGTTATATACACTGCGCATGGACTTCATTTTTATAAAGGTGCTCCAATTTTAAATTGGATTTTATTTTATCCAGTTGAAAAGCTGCTGGCACGGTGGACGGATACACTTATAACCATCAATAAAGAAGATTATTGTTGTGTAAAAGACAGATTCAAATTAAAAAAAAATGGAACAGTTGAGCAAATACATGGTGTAGGGGTAGATTTGGATAAATTTCGCCCGATGCCAGAAATGGCTTCCATGAAAAGAATAGAATTGGGAATACCGAATAATGCTTTTCATATCGTTACAGCTGCAGAACTGAATAAAAATAAAAATCAAAAAATTATAATTGAAGCAATTGCAGTGGAAAACAAAAAAGATATATATTATACTATATGCGGAAATGGACCAGATGAAGATGAATTACGAAAACTGATTCATGAAAAAAAATTAGAGAAGCAGGTGCAATTGATTGGCTTCAGAACAGATATGAATGAAATACTCCAGACCGCTGATGTGTTTGCATTCCCTTCTATCCGTGAGGGGTTGGGGATTGCCGCAATAGAGGCGCTTGCATGTGGAGTGCCACTCATTGTTGCAGATAACAGAGGAACAAGAGAATATTTGCATAATGATAAAAATGGATTGATATGCGATGCATTCGATCGGAATGCATTTGTGGCAGCTATCGATAAAGTTTATTCAAATGTTGAATATAGAAAAAAACTAGCGGATTATTGCAGAGAGTCAGTAATTCAATTTAGTACAGAAGAAACAGTTAGAACTATGGAAAGAATTTATTCAACTATGGATAAAAGAATTTCATAGTTGCTGGAAAGGGGAGTTATGCCAGAGATTTCTGTCATCATGGGTGTTTATAATGAATTGAATAAGGATATTTTAATGGAGGCGGTAAATTCTATTTTACACCAGACATTTGAAGATTTTGAGTTTATTATTTATGATGATGGCTCATGCCCGGAGGCAGCAACACTACTCAGGGAGGTAGAAGGACTGGATGAAAGAATTAAATTGATCGGTCAGGATGAAAATCATGGATTGGCATTTTCGCTGAATGCATGTATAGATGAGGCAAAGGGAAAATATATTGCAAGAATGGATGCAGATGATATTTCATATCCGGAAAGATTAATGAAACAAAAAAAATTTTTGGACAAATATCAGGAGTATTCATGGGTTGGCTGCAATATTGATGTGTTTGATCAGAATGGAGTATGGGGAGAGCGCAAAATGCCGGAATTCCCTATAGAGCAGGATTATCTGAGATTCTCACCATATGCACATCCGACAGTTATGTACAGGGCATCTATTTTTGATACAAATGAGGGATATGTTGCGTCCAAAGAGACACTTCGCTGTGAAGACTATGAGATATTTATGAGGCTGCGCAGGGCAGGATTAAAGGGTGCTAATATACAGGATAAACTTTTGGCTTATCGAGAAAATAAAGATTCCTACAAAAAGCGTAGTTTTCGCCATAGATGGAATGAGGCAAAATGCAGATATCGTAATTTTAAAGCCTTGGGTATTTTACTCCCAAAGGGATGGATATATGTTTTACGACCGATTGCAGCATGCGCGATTCCATATTGGTTATTGGCATGGTATAAACGTAAAGAATCATCAATACAGCAAAATAGATATTGGAATGGAGAAAAAGATTATGAAGAAAAGAGCAGTTATGGCATTGATAGCTTTGAGTTTGGCAACACAGCTGACAGCGTGCAAAGCAGATAATGAGAAAGTGGCATCTACTGAATATGAACAGATGATAAATTTGAATAACGATGGAGAGATGACGATTTTTGAAACAGAGGCTGAGCAGGAAATAGTCACAACTGAAGAACAGGAAGCTGATGGAAATGAGGAAATAGAAACACGCGAACTTGCAGCTAATGCTGATGTATATAGTAAACCGGATACAGAGGCAACAGTAGTTGGAAATTTGAAAAAAGGGAAAAATATAAGTGTAATTGCATTATCTGATGATGAAAAGTGGTGCAAGATAGCCTACAGTGGTCGTGTCGCATACGTTAAGGCTGATAAGGTAAAGCAGAGCGATGAAAACGAGGCAGAAAAAAAGACTGAGAAGCAAAAGACAGATGATGTAGGCAAGACGGCAACTCAGAAGATACAGCAAGAGACTCAAAATACGTCTGCAAATCAGACAGTTCAGACAGCTCCGGCTGCACAGAACACAAATACAAAACAGTCAACACAAAGCAGCCAGTCAAATTCAACAACGCAATCGAGTGGCTTAGGTCAGTCGTCACAGACAAATCAATCATCGACAGGCGGAAAAACGGATCAGAAACCATCAACAGAGAAAACGTCAACGGAGACACCATCAACAGAGAAACCGTCAACGGAAACACCAGGAACAGAGACGCCATCAACAGGGAAACCGTCAACGGAAACACCAGGAACAGAGACGCCATCAACAGGGAAACCGTCAACGGAAACACCAGGAACAGAGACACCATCAACAGAGAAACCGTCAACGGAAACACCAGGAACAGAGACGCCATCAACAGGGAAACCGTCAACGGAAACACCAGGAACAGAGACGCCATCAACAGGGAAACCGTCAACGGAGACACCGGGAACAGAAGAAAAACCGTCAACGGATGAAAAAACACCAACAGAAACAGAAAATCCTTCAGAGGGACAGCCTACAGGTACAGGAGATGGAGAGTAATAATATAAATCAGTTCAGACAGCAACAATATTTTGATATTCTGCAGGCAGCACCAATTATTAAAAGAGCGATAGCAACAACATTTTATCAGAATTTAAAAATGAAAAATGCAGAGATGCCGATCGATAATAAACTTTATCTTATGGTGATAGCTCCGGCACTTGTTGGTTTTACAGAGTGGGTTTTAGATGAAGCAGTAAGGCTTCATAAAAGCAGAGTTTATTTTTTAAGCAGAGACGGTTATCAGATGTATTTGATTGCAAATGAAATCGTTAAACAAAAACACTTAAATATAGAGTGTAAATATTTGCATGTGTCACGTTTCTCTATGCGGTTGCCGGGATATCATTTCAATATGGAGAAAAGCATCGACAGTATTTGCGTTGGTGGAATTGATGTTACACCCTTGAAAATATTGCGTAGAGCGGCATTGACTGATGAGGAATGTCAAAATATATTAAATGAGTTGGAATTAAACAAAGAAAAAGATACCATATTAAATTATCAGCAAGTGATTCAACTCAGAGAAAAAATAAGACAAAGCAAATTAATTCGTATGTACATACAAAGACATTCGGTTGACGCATATGAAAACACGGTTGGTTATTTAAAACAGGAAGGTTTATGTGATAACAGCGAATATTTGCTTGTGGATAGTGGCTGGATCGGAACACTACAATGTTCCATTGAGGCACTGGTAAAAAGTGTGAATCCTGATATTGAGGTGCAGGGGTGCTATTTTGGTATGTATGAATATCCTACTGGAAGTTCTCATGAAAAATTTCATTCATATTATTTCTCACCGGAGAGCGGATTAGTGAGAAAAAGCTGCTTTAGCAATTCACTTTTCGAAACAATTGTGTCGTCGCTGGAGGGTATGACCAAATCATATGATAAGGTAGAAAATGGGTATGCGCCAGTTATGAATGATGCACATAATCCAAATGCAGATCAAATGAAAAAAAACATCGAGGCATTACAAATGTTGTTGGCGCAAATATCTTTCGAAAAGGAAAAAAATACAATAGATATTGGAACAATAGAAAAATTATTTTATCTATTTATGTCAGAACCGTCTATTGTTGAGGTAAAAGCTTATGGTGATAATCTTTTTTCGGATGATGTAATTGATGGCAACTACAAAAAAACAGCGGCTGAGCTAACATGGGAACAGATAAGAAATCAAAGATTTTTGAGAAGAATGATGATTGTATCTGGTGTGAGAAAAGCAACATTATATGAAAGTGCTTGGCTGGAGGGAAGCATTGTAAAAGCTGAATTCAGAGAAAATAAAAGTGAGGACACTGGCAGAAAAGCGCAGTTGGAGTCTTTACATGTCAGAATATATAAGTATTTTGTATTCTTGCGTAAACAATTAAAAAGAAAATAGAGAGTAATATTATATATGAGTTACAAAATGAAAAAGAAGAATAAAATCGTTGAAATTTTATTTATAATGGCTGTTGCCTTTATATTAATCATTTCTGACAGAGGAAAAGTTTATGCTGCAGACGCAGTTGTCTCTTTCGGGAAAGATAGTTATTCAGTAAATATGGATGACACCTTTGAGATAGAAGTAACGATTAAAGCAGATGGAAATATTGGTGTTTATAAAGTTGAACTTCAATATGATACAGGACGCTTGGAGTATGTATCAGGAGCTGAGGCAGAAGAAGATGGCGTAATTACGCTTGAGGGAACTGGTTTTGGTAATGAAATAACCTATGACAATATTACATTCAAAGCAATAGGTGGTGGAAATGCAGGATTAAAAGTTAAAGGTGCAAAAATCTATTCAAATGGTGAAGAAGCAGAAAGCTACGCAATGGGTTCTCAGGAAACACTGCTTATAAATGTAGATGGAACAGATACCGGAGAAAAATCATTTTTTGAGCAGCTTATGGATGAAGAGGAAACACAGACATCATCTGATACATATGGTTTAGAGACGGATGTTCCAGTTGTTGGAAGTATAAAAAAAGGGAATCAGCTTTTATATGTAGTGGATATTGCTGATTATACCCCGCAGATTGATTTATGGGATTATAAATTAGTGACAGATAGCTATGCAGGAGAGTCCTTGACATTTTTTAGTGATCAGGCAAGAAATGTTCGTGTTATGCTGATCATGGATGGTGATGAAAATTTCTCAATCTATGCATTCAACAGTCAGACTGCTAATTTCTATCCTGTCAGTGAGATTACTTCAAATGACCAGAAGTATTACATCATGTCATTAGGGGCTTGTGAAAATATTCCGGATGGACTCACCATGGAAGAGATGCAGGATAATACAGTTTTCTATGCAATTAATCAAAATGGCAGCGGAGATTATTATAGATATACGACAACAGGGGAACTGGTTAAGTGGGAAAATACACAGGCAAATGAAGAAACTACAAGCAAATCTGATTTTTTCAAATTAGTTTTATATTTCATTTTAATACTTGTTCTTGGATGTATAATTGGTGGATTGGCATTTTGGCTTGTAAGAAAGCGGAGAAAAATAGGAAAAAAAGTAAAAAGACAGCTTGATTTTTTTAATGAAAATTTTTCGGATAGAAAACAGTATTTCTTCGTAATTCAGGAGCTGACATCTAGGGAAATAAAGAGAAAATATGCAAGAAGTTATCTTGGAATCATATGGAGCGTGTTAAATCCGTTGCTGACGATGGCAGTTATGTCATTGATCTTCTCATACATGTTTAAACGTTCTATTGAGAACTTCCCACTTTACTATCTTACTGGAAATATTTTCTGGTCGTTATTTAGTGGGGCAACGAATTCTGCTATGACAGCGTTAGTGGATAATAAGACTTTATTATTAAAGGCAAAGCTGCCAAAACAGACATTTGTTTTGTCGAGAGTTTACACTGCGTTAACCAATTTTGGATATACTTGTATTGCCTATGTGCTAATGCTGATTATATTCAGGGTAAAACCTTCGTGGACGATGCTGCTTTTTCCACTGGATGTGGCTCTGGCATTGGTATTTGCAGCCGGTATCGGGTATATGCTGTCTATTCTGTATGTTTTCTTTGCGGATATCAAATACCTGTATAGCGTTCTGCTTACCTTGCTATTATATATGTCTGCGATATTTTATCCGGTCACATCACTTCCACCGGTATTGCAGAATGTAATTGGGTACAATCCGATATACATGTCGATTTATATTGCCAGAGAGGCAGTTGTTTACAATCGTGTACCTCATTACAGTGCATGGATTAAGCTTGCGTTGGCGGCGGCAATCAGCCTTGCCATTGGGTTAATGGTATTTAAAAAGAAAGAAAATGATGTCATGCAAAGGGTATAGAATATGAGAAAAAGAACAGACAAAAAGATGAAAACAGCGATAGGGCTCTTACTTCTGATATTCATGCTCATTGTGCAGCCATATGAAACTCATGCAGCGAATGCATCAGCAACATTTGGTTCACAGACATATGAGCAGGAGAGTGGAGAGGAATTTCCAATCGGTCTTTACCTGAGAGGGGAAGAGATGATTGACCACTATCATGTTGAAGTAAGTTACGACCCGCTCCGGATGAAATACATGGATGGTGCAGATACCGTAGATGAGGAGGCAGGACTGCTTACATTTGATGGAACAGGTTCATCGGACGAGATTAAGTTCTGGCTTACCTTTCAGGTAATCAGCGGAGGAACCGCAGAGGTAAAAGTCGTGACTGCTTCTGCAACGACAGCGAATGGGGCAGACATGACGGTTACCACGCTTGGAACGGCAGCACTTCAGATATCGGGCGAGGATACCGCTGCGGCAATAGAAGCCTCGCAGGAGGCGGCAGCGTCAGAGAGCAAAGTACAAGTCGCAGAAGAACAGGCAGAAAATATTCCGGCTGTAACCGAGAATACGGAAATACCGATAACAGAGACAGATCCAGCCAACAGCGAGCTACTTACGGAAAATCAGCCGACAGAAACAAAATCGGGGATTGGACATGTCATTGGCATTATCTGCGGAGTCTCGGTAGTTATCTGCCTTGGCTGTGTGTTAATCTTCTTTGCTATTCGAAGAAAAAAACAAAAGCAGGAGAAGCAAGAGGATGTGGAGGTTTTGGATTTTAATGAAACCGATTCTTCTGAGGAACAGGAAGTTATCGTTGAATATATTCCAAATGGTGGAACAGGTTCCATAAATACAAAGTATTATTCAATTGACTGTAAAATCTTAGCTGAAAATTGTGAATTTGAGAGAGAAAATTATTATTTCTGCGAGTGGAGTACGAATGCAGATGGTACAGGCAATACCTACAAACCAGGAGAAGAAATAGCTGGAAATTCTGGCAAGCCGATAGCATTATATGCACAGTGGACAGATCAATTGGAATTAGATAATGTAGAATTAGGCGAGTTTATTAACACCAGTGAAGGTGTACAGATTAACTGGAAATCCGTATTGAATGCGAAAACTTATCAGGTATATAGAAGAAAAACGGATGAAAAATGGAGAGCAATTGCAAGAAATATACTGACTACAAGTTATCTTGATACAACTGCAGAAGAGGGATTGACATATTTCTATACAGTAAGAGCGTTGCACGGAAAAGTTATCAGTCCATCGTATGAGAAAAATAGAATGATATGCTGTGAAAAAAAAATAGAGTTTTTTTATGATAGTTCACAACAGGAACCTGTAATCAAAGTAGAAGATGTGACGATGAAATTCAAAGTATCAACCAGCAATGCATCCGGCATCAAGGAGTACCTAATCCAGAGATTAAGAAAACAGGTAAATTACAGAGAATTTCTGGCGTTGGATGATGTAAGTTTTGATGTATATCGTGGAGAGATTGTTGGAGTAATTGGAACAAATGGTTCCGGTAAATCAACACTGTTAAAGATTGTATCGGGAGCGTTGAATCCGACAAGCGGTCGTGTTGTGGTTGATAGAAAAAAAATCCAGCTTCTTACGCTTGGAACCGGATTCGATATGGAACTTTCAGCCAGGGAGAATGTATATCTGAATGGTGCAATTATTGGATATTCTAAGGAATTTATAGATGAGCATTATGACGAAATAGTAGAGTTTGCAGAATTAGGTGACTTTATGGACGAGAAGGTAAAAAACTTTTCAAGTGGTATGGTCAGCCGTCTTGGCTTTGCGATTGCTACAGTAGGTGATGCGGCAGAAATTCTTATCTTAGATGAAGTTCTTTCAGTAGGTGATGAGTTCTTTCGAAAGAAGAGCTTGGCACGAATAAAAGAAATGATACATGGAGGAAGTACAGTTCTTATGGTCAGCCATGGAATGAACACTATTCTTGATAATTGTACAAAATGTGTATGGATTGAAAAGGGTGTTTTACAAATGGTTGGTGATGCAAAAAAAGTTTGTGAGGCATATCGAAAACAGTTCAAATAAGAAGATGAGTCGATTCATCGAGGTTGGATAGAGGTTATGAAAATACAGAAAAGTGATAGTGAAATAATGGAAGAATATGGAATGGCAGAACTTCCATTGATATTGTACAAGTTATATAAAAAGTATAATGCAAATTATGAGTTAATAGATATAGGCGGAGACTGTATGTTTCGCTTTGGGGAAACAAATGTTGCAAATGTTTCCTATTTGGCAACATACGTTAATTTTCTGAAAATAGAACAGGATATATTGAGAATAGAAGGAAATGTGTCGTGGCCTACTGTATTGTTAGAACATTTTCAACTGTATATTGAAATCAATGGAGAACTGCATACTTGTGAAATGTATGATGCTGGATTAGACAAGAGTATGGACGGTGAGGTATATGAGACGCGGACAGCTTTTGTATATCAGATGCAGTTGGAGGACATGAAAGAATATAGGATTCGATTTGTGTATTCCTGCAAGGGAATACACACTTATAGTGGCAAGATAAATTATATGAGATTTTCACCTATTGCAGACGTCTTAGAAAATCAGTATGCGCAGCGTAATGGGTGGATTTTGAAGAATATTGGAGCATGCATACATATACAACTAGGGGTTCCTGAAAATATATTGCAGAGTGAGGATGATTTCTGTGACTCAATAAAGCGAGAAGATGTAATTCGTATTCGTAAAAAGTATTTCGAGAAAAAACAGGTTAAGAATAAGCAGATATGGCTGTTTATGGACAGAATAGATCGTGCGGATGATAACGGAGAAGTTTTTTTTAGATATATGAACAGAAGACATCTTGGCAAGGTGGATTGTTATTATGTAATAGACAAAAATTCACCTGATTATAATAGAATGAAACGATATGGAAGGGTGATTGCTGCATTGTCTGATGAGCATAAAATCCTTTTGCCATTGGCTGATTACATATTCACGTCGCAATTGAATGGGTGGGTAGAAAATCCGTATGGAGATGAAGAAGAATATTTTAGAGACATCTATCATCAGGCAAAGGTGGTTTTCTTACAACATGGTGTGACAAAGGATGATCATACAAAATGGTTGAATAGGATAAATCAAGATTGCCATGCTGTTGTATCAAGTGCAGAGTCAGAACAACAAGCTTTTTTAGATGGTGATTATTTTTATAAACCGGAACAAATCTGGAATACAGGAATGCCAAGATTTGACAGATTATATAAAAGGAGAGCAAAGTATATTCTTTTTGTACCCACTTGGAGAAAGGGAATGATGGAGCAGCAATATGATGATGCAGTAGGAATTTATAAGTGGGTTATAAAGGGAAATGGTGCTGAGAACCAGTATTTTAAAAGGTACAGTGAGATACTGAGTGATGAAACATTTATAACGAATTGTAGAAAAAAGGGCTATAAGGTCTGTTACATGCCCCATCCACTTATAGAACCGTATATCAAAAACATGAAGATATCGCAAAATGTGGAGATAATAGAAAAAAATACACCGTGGAGAGATATTTTCGCTAAAAGTGCCATTATGGTTACAGATTATTCTTCGGTGGCATTTGATTTTGCTTTTTTAAAAAGAACAATAGTATATTATCAATTTGACAAAAATACATTTTTCACTGGACACACATACTCAAAAGGGTATTTTGATTATGTCAGAGATGGATTCGGCGAGGTCGTGGAGTCAAGGGAGGATCTTCTTGAAGCTCTATATAATGCCATGGAGCGAAAAGGAAGGATGTCAGATAAATATACGCAAAGGGTAAAAGAATTTTATACATATATGGACAAAAAAAATTGTAAGCGGTTGTATAAAAAAATTACGGAGGAACAAAATGATACCAGACAATTATAGATTTGAGATATTAGAAGGTCATATCGTCAGGACAATACATATCCTTCCTGATGGTGATACACAGACTTGGGATATATATCTGGAAAACGTATTTTGGGGTGGCAAGATAGAGTTCCCAATGGATGTAGAACCAGAGGTAAGAAACAAGATATTGTGGATGCATGAGATGACAGAGGAAGAGTTTGAGAAAACAGGTGAATACAATGCCAAAGGGGCCTCTACGGGTGTATTGTGCATATACTGCAACGATAAGGTGCGGGAGATGAACTTTCTGATGCTTTCTAATATGACTCAGATGCGGGAACGTTTTTTATCATTCAAACATAGAAATGCAAAAGCATATCTGCGAAACGGCAAATTTCATCTTAAGTTTGAATGGGCTGTTTTTGCAGCAAAACTGGAAAGTTTTTCAATTGATTCAGCCAGAGTAATTGTAGATAAAAATCATTCGGTTGACATAGACGTATCTAATCTGCAAACGCGACAATTCAGAAAGGTTAAGATTAGTATCCCGTTAGAGTCCATAGCGGAACAGGAGACGAATATTAATAATCCAATCCGTATGGAGATTATGTCAGAGGGAGATAAATTAACATTTCATATAGGAAATAGGCAGAAGAAGAGCCTTCCATCAAAGTTTTATTATGTTCCTATATCGTCGGCTTTTTACAGGGATAAAGCTTTTTATGTGAGAAAGAATGACCATCAGCACTATACACTCATGGTACGCAATAAGGAAGAGGCAGAGTACGATAGAAACATCATGAAATACGAAGGAAAATGTATATCGTGGCTGATGTATCATGCAGGAGCCTGGAAGAAAAAACACAGGGATGAGCAAATAAATCTGTATTATGAAAAAAATGCATTTAAGGCAGAAGAGGGAACCTTTGAGGTGTTTTTGAAGGCTTGTAAATTTGGAACTTCACAGAACTATTATATCATTGACAAAAATTCTCCAGATTGGGAGAGGGTAAAGGATGTACCGGGGGTAGTACCTAAATTCTCAAAGATGCATTATTGGCTTATATATACGGCTGACAATCTGATTGCTTCGGAAACTGCATCGCATATGACGATTTTTAGAAGCACCAATAAATATATAAGAAAGGCCATATTGGAGAAAAAATTTATCTTTTTGCAGCATGGTGTCACTTATTTAAAAAGGCAGGGCAGAACATCAGCATTTTTAAAAGGCAGAGAGGGAGAGCCAGATTATATAGTCGTCGATAGTATGAAAGAGGCTAATATTGTAGCAAAGATGTTAGAAATACCTATAAAAAGGTGCATTATAGCAGGATTACCAATTTTTAGCACGCTTGAATATAATCATATAAACGAAGATTCAGACGATATAGTAACAATTATGCTTACGTGGAAACCTTCAGAAGAGCATATGATGGATGATTTCGAAAAAACTTCCTATTATAAAAATGTGTGTAGAATATACGAGATAATGAAGGAAAGAGTACCGAAGGAAAAGATACAAATTGTGCTGCATCCTAAAATTGCTGAAAATATGGGAGAATGTGACTTGTTGAAGGCAGTATGGAAGGGGACGATAGCCGAAGCATTGCGTAGAACCAAGCTATTAATAACGGATTATTCATCCGTATGTTACAATTCGTTCTATCAAGGAGCTGGAGTAATATTTTATCAGCCGGATTGCAAGAAATATGAAAAGGAAGTAGGAACATTGATACCCAAAGAGAATGAGTATATAGGGTATAGAACGAAAAAAGAGGAGGAATTGATAGCTTATTTAGATGAGGGAATAGAAGACTCTAAAATATTATTAAAGGTATTTAGAAATGAAGAATATGTTGCAAGATACAAGACAATTAATGAATTTACAGATGGAAATAATATAGAACGTTTAGTGACTTTTTTACATATGAAAGAATTAGTTTAAAAAGGAGTGAAAGAGAAATGGTTTCAGCATTAATATTTGCTGGTGGAGTTGGCACCAGAATGAAATCCAACGATATACCAAAACAATTTTTGACGGTGGATGGGAAGTCAATTATTATCAGAACATTAGAGCACTTTTCTAATCATAAGCTGATAGACAATATAGTAGTTGTATGTCTTGAATCTTGGATTGATGAATTAAAAGATGAGATAAGTAAGTACAATATAAAAAAGGTTGTTGGAATATTACCAGGCGGAGAAAGCGGTTATCAGTCTATTCATAAAGGTGTGGTTCGCATATCAGAAACTTTAAAAGATGATGATATCGTACTAATCTGTGATGGTGTTAGACCAGTTTTATCAGAAGAGTTGATTACACAATGTATTGAGGACACAAAAATATATGGTTCTGCAGTTCCAGTCACTCCTAGTATAGATAGTGTTTTGTATAGTGAAGATGGTGAATTTTGTGAGCACAATATAGCACGTACAAATATTTATGTTACACAAGCACCGCAAGGATATACTATGAAAGGAATCATGGATGCGCATGAAGAAGCTGAAAAGAGAGGAATTGATGCAGTGTCTTCGGCAGATTTGATGATTGAATTAGGACTTAGAGTCCATATTTTTCAAGGAATTAGAGAAAATATAAAGGTAACAACACCTGAAGATTTAAAAGCACTTAGGGCGACTAGTTATTACAAACATTTTCAAAAATTTGCAAGCGAGGAAATCAATAGTATAGTAGGAGACAAGAAAAATGAGTAAATTTTATTTTTCAATGGTAGTATATGTGGATGATGATTTAATGCTGGACAAGTCTATAAGAAGTATTTATAAAGTTGAAAAAAGTATATACGAACAGGTAAAACTTATTATTGTGGATAGTATATGTTCGCAGATTTCAATAGATACATTTGAAAAATGGAAGACTAAATTAGGTGAAAAAAATGTTTGCTATGTAGACGCAAATGGACTTCCGGTAGAGGCGGCATATAACTTAGCTTTGACAGAAGTCAGAGGAAAATATGTTAATTTTACATTGGCTAGTAATTGGTTTGATGCAGGATGTTTAGAGGCTATATTAAAAATAGCTCAAATGTATAATGAGCCTAAATTAATTAGTTTGGCACCATGGACAGTAAATGAAAAGGATGAGGTGGTTCAGTATAGAATGTCACCTGTTGCGCAAAATGGTATTGATTATTATCGTAAAATCAAACTGTATAGAGAACCAGAACAGTTACAGCTAATGTTTCATGCATATTTTATAAGAACTTTCCTGTTTTACGATAAGGGAGAAAGAAATTTATTTAAAGAGGAATTACATAGTGATGCGTTGGTAGAAAAATTATTAGAGCTTTTGTCAGAATGGAGAAAGTACATATTTCTTCCACTTACAAAGTTAAATTATACAATGCAGATGGAAGATAATACATCTACATTTATGCACCAGTATGATGAGTGGTGGTATAATGACAGCCTAAAAAATTGGATGAAACCATTTGTTGAGAAAGTTGCTGCAAAGAATGGTGTCATTGAAAAATTTATACGTGTGGCGATGCTTTATCTTATTTTTGCACGTTATAATTGTAATTATAATGATAGGAATAAAGGTGTTATTAAAGGTGAAAAACTGCAAGAATTCATACAGCTTACAGGGGAGATTCTGCAATATGTAGATAGTGACAGGATTTTGAGAAAGAACAACGAGCAGCTTTTTGTAATACCTCGATCAGTACGTTTACTTTTTATGAAAATTCGTGCTGAGTCTGCAAATTGTGAAAGCAAGATAGTAACCATGGGAAAAAGTTTTTATTTCTTCGCATATAAAAAGAATATAGACTGCAGTAAAAACACAATCAATATTAGTAATAACAATATTTTCGCAGATATAAAGAGTAGTGATGGCGATACATTGATTCATTCTTACTCATTGTTGTCAATGAATATGGACAAATCTCGTATAGTACCTAAAGTAACTATGCAATATGAAAATGATAATTTATCATTTATAGGAGATATTGATAAAGAACAAATTATTCTGAAAGCTATCAATTATAAAGATGGTTTGCTGGAAATATATGGAATATTTTCAGGAGGAGATTTTCTTGAAAAGGATAATATTAAAGTTGTTATTGCATCTGAAGAAAGAGAAGTTTATGTTGAGTATTCTGAAATCTATGGATTAAATAAAGAGTTTGGAATTACCTATAATCACAAATATAATTTTAAGGTGAGTATTCCAGCACATCCATTTGTAGGGAAAGAAAACTATCAATTTTATATAGAACTTGAGGAAGGAAAGAGAGTACCGCTTAAAATACGTTCAGGAGCTGTATATTCACATTTGGTAGAAAATATTTATGCTCAGTACTGGTGTTACACAGACGGTTGGGCAGCCAATATTGCTAATAAGACCATATTAAGGATATATCGCTTAAATGAAGAAGAAAATAAGGAAAAAGTATTTCAAAATGAATTGGAGAAACGAAGTCGAGCAGGAGATAAATATGCAGCGCAAGCATTGAGAATTCGAAGAAAATATTTCAAAAAAATAAAGGAAAATCGGAATATATGGATTACATTTGATAAGCTGTATAAGGCAGGTGATAACGGAGAATATATTTATGATTACATATCAAAAAATCACAAGTATATTGATATGAAATATTTGATAAAAGATGATTCTCCAGATTATACACGTATGCTGGATAAGGGCAATAGTTTGCTGGTATGGGGACAGGAAGATACAATAGTTGATGTTTTATGTGCAAGAGTTATATTAACTACTCATGCAAATGTTGTTTCATATTGTGGTATAGAAAAATCCTTAATTCCATATATATGTGATTTGTTTAATCCAATTAATGTTTGCATACAACACGGACTTACAACGCAAAATATTGCTCAATTTCAGAATCGATTATTTGATAATTTACAGTTATACCTATGTGCTTCTCCAAATGAAATTCGAAATTTGGAAAGACCTATTTATGGTTTTGACAATGATATGCTAAAGCTAACTGGTGTTGCTAGATATGATGGATTGAAGAATAGTGATCAGAAACAGATATTGATAACACCAACATGGAGAAGAAATATTGCAAATGCTAATGTGGCTCATGTGAAAAAGGGACATAATGAGTTTTTTAAGAACAGTGAATATTTTAGAATTTACAATTCATTAATTAATGATGAGAGATTAATAGATGAAGCTAAAAAATATGGATATAGGATAATTTACTTATTGCATCCAGCAGTAAGTTCACAGCTTGAGGACTTTGATAGAAATGATTATGTTGAACTTATTCCAGCAGCAAGTGATATGAATTATGAGAAGATCCTTACCGAATCAAGTCTGATGGTAACAGATTATTCAGGCGTACAGTTTGACTTTGCCTATCAGCGTAAGCCATTACTGTACTATCATCCAGCTTCATTACCACCTCATTATGAGCAGAGCAAAGCATATCAGTATGATAAAGATGCTTTTGGCCCTATTATTGACAATCATCAGGAAATAGTTAATCAGTTATGTGAGTATATGAAAAATGGATGTGAAATGAAGCCAGAATATGTAGAAAGAGCTAATAAATTTTTTGCGTATGAAGATTTTGAAAATTGTGAGCGAATCTTTAAAGAAATTTATAAATTGTATTCAGATAATTTTTAAAAGTTAATAGTTTATAAAATGGAGAAATAGAATGAATGAATTATATAGAAATGTAAATGAGAAAACGTTTCTTATTACAGGAGCTACTGGATTTGTCGGTTCTATGTTGTGTAAATATATTTTAAGGGCAAATCAGGAAAGTGGTAACAGTAATATCGTTATTGCATGTGGTCGCAATAGTGAAAAGCTTAAAAAGGTTTTTAAAGATTATTTAAATGTTGCAGAGTTACAATTTTATGTGGGAGATATAAAACAGAAAATTGAATATCTAGATGAAATTGATTATATATTCCATTGTGCAAGCGTGACATCTTCTAAATATATGATTACTTATCCAGTTGAAACGATTTCTGCTTCTGTGATTGGAACACAAAATATGCTTGATTTAGCAAGGGAGAAAAAAGTTGAGGCATTTGTATATATTTCTTCAATGGAAATGTACGGGAAATTTGAGACATTAGATCACGATGTTACAGAGGCAGACCTAGGGTATGTTGATCCTTTAGTCATTAGAAGCAATTATCCGGAGAGTAAGAGAATGTGTGAGAATATGTGTATAGCGTATATGTCAGAGTATAATGTGCCGGTAAGAATTGCAAGACTTGCGCAGACCTTTGGAGAGGGAATTTTACCTGGTGAAAATCGAGTATTTGCACAATTTGCGAAAAGTGTAGTCCGAGAGGAAGATATAATTCTTCATACAAGAGGATTATCGGAAGGAAATTATTGTTACATTTTAGATTGCGTAGAGGGGCTTATAACTATTGCTCTTAAAGGTAGTGATGGGGAGGCATACAATGTGTCTAATCCTGATACACATACAACTATTGCAGATATGGCACAGATGGTTTGCAAGGAAATAGCAAAGGATAAGATAAAGGTTATATATGATATACCAGAATCAAATACTTTCGGATATGCAAGTGATACAAAAATGAAATTAGATTCTACAAAGCTACAAATGTTAGGTTGGAAACCTAAAGTGGGGTTGAAAGAATCATATGAAAGACTTATTGAGTATATTAGAAAAAATGAAATTTAAAAGTAGCCAAAAATATATTGTTGATAAAAATAAAGTTTTCTATGTAAAAAAAGTAATGGATATAAAAAGCAAGGAGTAACTAGACGAGCATATTTAATTTATCAATGGAAAATAAAATTTTCTGAAGTTTTCATTGATGGTTAAAAGCACTATGTGAATACTGATGATTATACAAAAGGATACTTGAGACACGGGAGATATTGGACATTCATCATGGAGATTGCAAAATAATAGTTTTTGTTATCCTAAATTAGAAATTGGAAGTTTAGGTATTTGAAAATAGTAATTAGTGGTATTCGATTCTAAAAGAAAGTGAGGAAATTGGGTATTATGGCAACGTTTAACATATTGAGTTCGTGTATTTGTAGGGATGCTTTTGGATTTCAAAAAGAATGCAAGCATGATATACTTACATTTTTACAGGCAACATCTGCATTAACCTGGTTTAAATTTAATGACAAGCCAGAGAGTATTTTAGATATGGCAAAGCTAGAAGATGTCAATAAATTATCAAATTTTCAGAAAAGATGTATTTTAAAAGACTATAATAAAGAGGTATTAAGCACATATGAAAATAAGGCCGATTTTTTTGTTATGGATTTAACAGAGTTTGTGAGTGCAAATTTAGCAGAGTATATAGAAAATGAAAAATCACATTTTTTTACATATACAAAATGGTTTGGAATTGCGTATAATAATGGGTTAAAAGAGAGATTGCCTAATGAACTTATAATTCATAATAGCTTGGATTTGTTGCAAAATAAAGAGATGAGGGAGAATACCATCAATTCAATTGTTAATTGGCTCTTAAAAGAAAATGAGTATAACGAAAAGCAAATTATACTTGTAAAAAATAAAAAAGTGGATGCATATTCCGATGGCAAAATTTTAGTTTATTTTGATAATAAATACAAAAGACATAAAATTAATGTGATGCTAGATGAAGTGTATGAATATTTTGCAAAAAAAATGCCAAATTGCCATGTAATTGAAATGCCTATAGGAACATATTCTGACAAATTTCATAAATGGGGGGTTACGGATTTACATTTTTGCAGGGAGTTTTATGATTGCTAGTGGAAAAGAAAAACAGTTGTCAGAACTATTATATGAATATAGTAAAATGTTAACCAATAAAAGAGAAAGGTTAATATGGAATAGCGTAGATAAAATTGAAAAAGAAAATTTGTTGTTTAATGATTTGAGTAATTTAAACACTGGCTACATAGTAGAAAAAGGAGTGCCGTTTTATATAAAGGAAGGCAATGAATTCATTAAGAAAGGTAAAACTAATAGATGCTTTTTAATTGAAGGCGGTATAGAGGGGGCATTTTCTAAATTTACGTTTAGGGATAAGATATTTTTTGCTCGGTCGAGTGAATGTAAAATGGGATTTAGTGGACATGGATACGAAATGGGAAAGTCTTTATGGAAACTGCAAAACCAAAGTACACTTGTAGAAATAAGTGATAAAGGAGTTTTAATAGGACATAATGGGAGTGCATCAAAAGCACAAACGCAGATAATTTCAACGATACAGCATAATGAAAAGTTGAGAGGAAAAGTGGTAACATTTTCGGTATGGGCAAGAGTGTTGCAGAAAAATGATGACAAAAAAGGGGGATGTATAGCGTTCATTAATGCGAATGATTATAATGCGGGCACGTTTTGTGCAAAAGAGGAATTTGATAATATAGATTGGAAAAAAATAACTCTTTCATATTGGATTCCAGAAAAAGATTTTAAGGGATTGACAGTATGCTTAAGAGCATTAGCAAGCGATAGAGTTGGTGGTAAAAATGCAAAGGTAGAGTTTTATTTACCAACAGTTCAAATTGGAAGTTTTACATCTTAAAAATATTAAAAAATTTGTAAATTGATCTATGTGCAAAACAAATATGAAAAAGTAACATATACAATGAATAAGATGAAATTTAGGAAGGAGGAAAAGGTAATCACCTTAATAAAGGTATAACTGTTGAATGAGATGAAATACAATGTTTCAATAATTGGCTCTTGTCAATCGAGAGATATTTTTAATTCTAAATTTATTCCTAAGTATAAAGATTATTTTCGTGTCTACTCTTATTATACGATGACGTCTATTCTGTCTGTTATGAGCGAGCCTGTCAGATACAATTATAACAATTTAGAAGGATGCTCATTAAGCAATGATAATACGGAACATTGGTTCTTTGAATTGGAAAAGCCAATATTGAGAACGCTTGCGACGAAAAAACCAGACATTTTGCTTATGGATTTTTACTGTGAGGCGAGGTATGGTGCCAGAGAATACGATGGTGGCTATATTGTAAATCGCCTTTCAAAATTGCGGGGATTGGATGTTATTGATAATAGCAGATTAGGAGAAGAATACAGCTATTTAAAAAATACAGCAGAATTCATCGAACTTTGGAAACAGGCATTTGATAGGTTTATGTTGTTTATGAGAGAGAGCCTTCCAGAGACTAAAATTGTCATAAATACGGTAAAGGGTAATAATATTGTCCTTGATGAGAATGGAAAAGAATATATCTCTCCAAAAACGGTGGATGTGGACATAAAAAAGGTTAATGAATTATGGGCTTTTTTTGATTCTTATGCGATAGATACGTATGGTTTAGATGCAATTAGGTATGAGAAAGAATACACACTTGATCCTAATTATATTTTTGGTGGATTAGGTGTGGCTTTAGTTCATTTCCAGCATGAGTATTATGAGGACTGCTTTAGAAAGCTTGCTGAATTGGCAAGTACATATGATAGATGTAGAAATTTGTCATCAGAGCTTAATTTGATTTGTAATAATGATTTTGGTGAAGGAAAAGCGCATTGGTGTCATTGGAAAGGTAAATTTGCGAGAGTAAAAGAGGAAGCGTATAGTGCAGTAACAGTAAGAGAGGATAGCGCAGAATCGGGAGAGTATAGACCCCAGATATGGACATTCCCAATTGAAATTATCGGGGATGGAAAAACAGAATATGAATTGTCTTTTACACTTGTAGTGAGAAATGAAAAGGCACTTCAAAAGGGAAAATTTGTTGTATTTGGTATCAGAACTTTTAAGTACTTAAAGCAATACAAATATTCAGATTCTTTGACATCAGATTCACTAGAGTTGGATGGGCATGATATAGAAGTCAGCAAACCGTACATTTATCGGTATAGATTTTCCTCAAAGGGGAAATATGTACGTCTAGCTATTTTTATGAAGAAGTATATGTCTGGAATTGAATATAGCAATATTGAGTTAAAGTATATTGGTAAGCCTGAGTGATTAATGAAAGGAAAAGGTAGCTGCTAATGAGAAAATATGTATGTAAAGTATTTGTTGCAATGTTTTTTTTGATAGGAATATTTATTCTTAGTTCAAATCAGACGGTTAAAGCTGCTGATGAGGGAGAGTATGTACTTGATGTGCAGAATCAAGAAGATATATCACAGAAACTTCAAGATGCAATCAAAGAAGGAAATAAGCATATTGTAATTCCAAGTGGAGAGTATTATTGCTCTGGCGTTAATCTAAACGGAACGGATGGGGTTACAATTGAGGCATCAGGAGAGACCATAATAAAACAGTCAGGAGATAATCCAATTCTTTGTGTCGCAAATTCATATACTGCATCTAATATCACAATAAAGGGTGGAATCTGGGATGGAAGCAATATCGAAACACCTATTATGAGGTTTTATGGTGAGATAAGTGGAATATCACTTACAGATGTTACCATTACCGGAACAAATGACTGTGGAGTACGTTTTAATAATTCAAAATCTGTAAGTCTTGAAAATGTAGTCGTTCAAAATTGCGCTAGTTATGCTGTTCTTTGTGATAACGTAGATACAATTACAATTACGAATAGTAAGATGAATTCGTCTAAGAATGGACTTACTCTTAGAACATGTATAGGTTCAATAAGTATAACAAATAGCGAGTGTGTATCTAATTCTGGTTATGGAATTTTTGCATCAGACTGCAATGACATTACTATGTTAGAGGTTACTGCATCTGATAACAATGCGGGGGTCAGACTTGAGAACAATGTAGGCAAAGTGAGCATGAAGAGTGTTTATGCAAAAAATAACAAAGAGATTGGAATCAAGCTTTACAAGTGTTCTGGACAGATTGCATTTAGCAGATTAGAGCCACAAAATAATGGTAATTCGGGATTAGTTCTTGAGGAGTGCACAGGCAACACTACAATATACAAGTCATATGCATACAGCAACGGTAATATCGGAATAGATATAAAGAGCTGTGCATATGTAAAGGTTAATTCTTGCCTGGTAAAATATAATTCCAATTATGGTATTAATGTTGATGGAAATGTCAGACCAGATAATGCGTCTTGGGCATTAAAAATAATTGGAACAACCACTCAGAAAAACAATAATATAGGAATTCGAGTGGTAAATATGCCCGATAAGAATAATAAAATTAACATTGATGCAAACACTGTTTCAAATAATAATGTGAATGCGGGATTTTACGCAGAGAATATAGGATTTATTATTTTTAACGGAGTTTCATCGGAATCTAATGATGGATTCGGTATTAATGTTAATCAGGGAAAGTCAGTTACGGTTGCGTCATCAAATGTTAGCAACAATACTGATATCGGTGTGCGACTAAATAGTTGTGACAAGAGTAAAGTTACGGATTTGGTTACAAAGTCAAATAGTAAGAGTGGAATATTGGTTAAAAGTTCAAAAAATTGTACTGTAACTAATGCTATAATATCAGATAATAAGGAGTATGGATTTAACTTCAATGAAGTAGCTGGAACGAATAAAATATCAGGTGTTGTTGCGACAAGTAACGCTGGCTCAGGTTTTTTGTTTACAAATTCACAGGGAGTAACACTTGATTCAGCATGTTCAAGTATGCAAAATGGTGCACATGGTATTTATGTTGCAGATAGTAAGGTAACTCTGAACGGCATTGATGTAGAAGCAAATTATTGGTGCGGTGTATCTGCAACAGGTACAACGACTAGCTTGAATGTTAATGGTGGTACTTTCCTGTCAAATGGAACCAGACCGGATCAGTATGAGGATGATGATAATTTGTGTGCTGGAATTGGCATATACGGGGGAGCAACAGCGAAAGTTGTTGAGGCTACATGTAATAAAAATCATGGATGTGGAATTACAGCAGCAGGCGCAGGCGATGGTACATTCGTTAGCACGATTAGTGTGTATGGATGTACAGCTAATGAAAATGAAGATCACGGAATTGGAGCACGACCATATGGTAAGATAAATATTACAAAGAGCAGTAATAATGTTGAAAACACTATTTGTAATAATAAACATACTGGTTTTATTTTAAATGATCATTGTATTGCAGATTATATTGAGTATTGTACCATTAATGAAAATGGAAAAGCTGGTATTTCAATCAGCGAGAATTCATCTGCGGATAGAATTAGTAATAATACTATAAAGAATAATACAGAAGATGGTGTTCATGTATCAGAAAAGTCTAAAATTTCAATTGAGTCGTGTGAGATTGAGGGCAATGTGCAGTCAGGAATAGGCATATATAGTGGCAGTACAGTTGTAAAGATGGATAATTGCAATATTGATAAAAACGAGCATTATGGAATCTGTGTAGATACAAGCAATGTTACAGATATTACAAACAATTCTATTTTGAGCAATTTATGGGCTGGAATTATTGTGCGTAGCAACTCTGGAGTAGATAACATATCGGGAACGACATCACAAGCAAATGAAACATATGGATTATATGTAAGTAGTGGAAGTACAGCAAATGTTACATCATGTAATTTTAACAAGAATACAAATGATGGAATAAGAGTATCTGATGAGAATGCGGTTGTATCTGTTAAAAAAACGAAAATGAAAAATAATAAGGGAAACGGAGTTACGGTAGCATCAGGTGCAAAGATTTCGGAAATGACTAGCTGTACCATAAGTGGAAATGCAGGATATGGTGTATATGTATCAGAGAAAGCGAATCTTACATCAAGTGGTACGAATATTACATCAAGTGGAAAAGATGGAATAAGAGTTACAGGTTCGGGTGCCAAAGCATCTATTACAAAGGGAAGTTCATCTACGGGTAAGGCAAATGGTGTAGTGGCAACAAGTGGTGCAATATTATCCATAAATGGAACAGCTGTTTCAGGCAATTTGGGATACGGAATATACATTGCCAACACCGCAAATGCTAAGGTAATAAAGAATTTGACAGTATCTAATAACAGTTCAGATGGTATTCGCATTACAGGTAATAAAACGAAGGCTACGCTGATATCAAATGTAAAAGTTATGAATAGTGGAAAGTGTGGTTTAGTATTAAAAGAAAATGCAGTAATTACAGAAATGGCGAAGTGTTCATTTACAAACAATGTAAGTCATGGTGTTGCTGTATATAGTGGAACGACATCTAATAAGGTTTCGGATTTGACATCTTTAGGAAATGGCTCATACCAGATATATGTAGAAAATGGAGCTGTCACATGCTTGAAAAAACAGAAATAATGTAAGAAATTAAAAGGAGCTATGAGGCTGCAGCGGTCATTTGAATAATTATATTTTGTATCACATGCCGAATGGAAAGCTGCAGTCTCTAAATGCTTTGCTACATAGATTGGCACTTTTGGGGGACATTGATTCTATTTTATAACATAGCAGGCCGTATTTATTACAATAAAACTGTGTAAAGTAAATATATTTTGGAAAAATTGGAGAAAAAGAATGAGACAGAAATTATACAACTATTTGGTGAATACAAATATTGGAATCAATGTGCGATATCATAGAATACATGATGGTTCAAGTGGTATGGCTAAATTATATTCATGGATATATTTATTATGGTTAAATTTTGCATATTATATATTACATTTACGATTTATTGGAAAGGTGCCAGAAGTAGAGGCTTATGAGAGTAAGAGATTAAATTGTGCGAAGAGTGAATCCGAGGAATATAAAGTAAAAATGGGGGATGAGTTTACGGTTGAGCAATATGTAAGTAAATTATCCTCATATGATATTATTTCATTTGATGTGTTTGACACATTAATTTTTCGCCCGTTATCACTTCCGACAGATGTTTTTTATTTAATTGGACATGAATTTGGTATTATGGATTTTAAAAATATTCGTACATGGGCAGAATGGGATGCGAGAGTAAAGTATAATGCAAAAGAGGGAAACATGGAAATTGGGCTGGCAGATATCTGGAATAATGTGCAGGATGATGTTGGAATATCCTCTGAATTGGGACAGAAAACAGAAATGGAAATAGAAAAAAAACTTTGCTATGCAAACCCATTTATGCTTTCTGTATGGAAAAAACTTCAGGAAATGAATAAGAAAATAATTATTGTTTCGGATATGTACCTGCCGAAAGAGTGTATAGAACAAATCCTTGTAAATGCTGGATTCTCTGGGGCAAAGAAAATATATGTTTCGAATGAGTTCCATAAAAGTAAGGCAGACGGAACCTTATACAAAAAAGTATTGAGCGACTTGAAGGTAGATAATGGGAAAGTGCCATCTATAATCCATATTGGAGATAATCCGCATAGTGATCAAAGACAGGCGCAGAAAGCTGGATTACATATTTTACCATACCAAAATGTAAACAAGAATATGCTACTATATAGAACTTTCGATTTGTCTTTATTAGTTGGTAGTGCATATAGAGCATTAATTAGTAACAAGCTGTATTGTGGTGTGCGTTCGTATAGCATGGAATACGAATATGGTTATATTTATGGAGGGTTATTTGTTGTAGGGTATTGTACATTTATTCATGAGTATTGCAAAAAGAATCAAATTGATAAAGTACTGTTTCTGTCTCGAGATGGAGATACCTTGAAGCAGGTATATGATTATTTGTATCCAAAAGAAGATACGATATATGTGTATTGGTCAAGAAAATCTGCTACAAAATTAGAAACGTCATTTGATAAGCATGATTACTTTCGAAGATTTATTTATCATAAGATTAACCAGGATTATACAATCAGTGAAATAATAAAATCGATGGAATTGGAAGAGCTATTATGCGAACTTAAAGATTGGAAAGAAATATGGATTAAAAAAACAAAAGAACAAGAAAAAGCAAGTAAGAGGTTGGCATATAAACAGCTTGAGAGAGATACTACAATGGGATTGGACAAGGGAGAGGTTAAAAAGCAGATTGAAAACGATTTCTCGGAGGATGTTTTAAGTAAAAAAAGAAAACAAAATTTTATTGATTTAAAACCAGAGGATGAATTGACAAGCCAGAATGGATATTTATTACGACAGTTTATAGAGGCAAAGTGGGATAAGGTTGTTGAGATATATCAAAGACAGGATAGAGCTGCAAGAACCTACTATAAAAATATACTTGATGGAAGTAAAAAGGCAGCAGCGGTTGATATCGGATGGGCAGGAAGTGGCGCAATGGCACTTCGTCATCTTGTAAAAGAAGAATGGAATATTTCATGTGAAATTATCGGAATTATTGCAGGTACCAATACAGTATATAATGCGGAACCAGATGCAGCTGAAATATTTTTACAGAGTGGTGAACTGGTTGCTTATTTGTATTCACAGAATCATAACAGGGATCTTTTGAAAAAACATGACCCAAATAAAGATTACAATGTATTCTGGGAATTACTTTTGTCGTCACCGACACCACAGTTTACCGGATTCCAGAGCGGAAATATGTGCAGGGAAAAGACGGAAGACAGATATCTGCCGGATTTAGATATTACATTGCAATTCGGAAAGTATGATGCAAATCAGGAAGGAATAAAGGAGATACAACAAGGAATTTTAGATTTTGCTGCAGATTATAAGGAACATTTCAAAGATTTTCCATATATGTTCAACATCAGTGGTAGAGACGCATATGCACCGATGCTTGTTGCAGCGAGCCATAACGAAAAGTATCTGAAAGTAATTGAGAAAAAGTTTGATTTGGAGATAAATGTAAATTAGTTTTTCTACGAGGGAGAAAGAGTATGAGCAAAAGCATGAAGAAATGGTTCATTTGTTGTCTAGTTTTATCTTTATTTTTTATATCATTTCCTCAGATGTCAGTGTGGGCTGAGAATACGGAGCAGTCTACGCAAAGCAAAATCACTGAAGATACAGAACGCGTGGTATTAGTGGAAGATGATACAGAGAAACTTGGTATGTCAGAAGAAGTGTTTGTGTCTGTAGAAGATGTAGCACCATATGTGATTTTAGCTGATGGAGAGACTTTACCACAGACAAAAGTAGATGAGGTGTCTGTATTTTCAGATGATGTGGTGCAGCTTGAGACAGAAGATGCGTTATATCAGTATCTAAAAGAACAGGTTGTTGTAAGGAATAGTCAGATAACGGTCAGTGTACCGGTTGAGATAAATAATAAGGTCGGACCAATCAATGCAATGACATCAGCACAGGAATATACGGAAGCCTGCACAGGACAGGAAGGGGATGCTCTTAAGTATGGAGGAATCGGATATAGTGTCAGTACGACAAGTTATTCAGATGCTGCAAGAGTAACCTATACGTATTATATGAATTATTATACAACCGCAGAGCAGGAGAAACAGTTGTCAAGTGCTGTGACAAGTGCGTTAACTTCATTGAATTTAGATGGAAAAACAGAAGCAGAGAAGGTTGTTGCCATCCATAATTATATCTGTGACCATGTGGATTATGATTATGATGGATTAAGTGACAGCAACAATACAGTAAAATACACGGCATATGGCGCATTATGTAATGGAAAGGCAGTCTGCAATGGCTATGCGGTGCTGTTTTACCGGATGTGTAAAGAAGCCGGACTGTCTGTGCGGATTATCTCCGGAACCTCAAATGGTGGTTCGCATGCATGGAATATTGTTAAAGTAGGAGATGTATATTACGCTGTAGATTCAACATGGGATGGTCAGGATGCACAGACACTCAATCAATATCTGTTGAAAAGTGAAAAAGATTTCTCTGCTGACCATACAAGGAGTGCAGAATATACGACAGAAGAATTTAACGATACATATCCGATGGCGCTGAATTCATATTACGAAAAAAATTTCAATGATCCATTAAATCGTGATAATCCACAATATGATAATGTGGCACTTGATGGTACAACGGTTGCAACTGTTTCTTTCTCAAAATCGAAAATTTTGATTTACTTTAGTACACAATGTGGTTATTCTCAGGCAACCATTGGAGAGATTTCAAAGAATACATATACTGGTGCAGATATTGTAGCAGTTGCTGTTAATACAACTTCTGTTGACGATGTTACGGTGTTTAAAAATACATATGGCAATGATGATATTTGTTTTGCGTATAAGAATATTGAGGATTCTCCAACAGCTCAGAATCAGATGTGGAGTTATGTTCATATGAATTCTTCTGCAACGCAGATATCTTTTCCTGTAATTGTTTACATTGATAGTAATAATAAAATACAAAACGTGACGACCGGTTATCAGGCATTATCAGATATAGAAGAAAATATGCAGCATTATTGCGGCGTGATAAGCGATGGAAATGTATATATAATTAAGTATAATCCGAATGGAGGTACTGGAGACAGTATTAGAAAAACATATCCGGTAAGTACAACCGCAGTTGTAGAAGAATGTACTTATGCAAAAGATGGATACAACTTCAGCGGATGGAATACAAAAGCGGATGGAAGTGGAACAAGCTATAAGCCGGGAGACGAGATTTCCAATCCAAGCAGTAATATTGTTTTGTATGCGCAGTGGAATGCGAATGTGACACTGGATAATGTTGTATTAGGGGAATTTGTAAATACAGCCAATGGAGTAGAGGTAAACTGGAAAGTGGTAGCAAATGCCAAAACATATCAGGTATATAGAAAGACGCCGGAAGGAAAATGGACGCTGCTGACGAACAAAGAGACAGGAACAACGTATACGGATACAACAGCCGAGAGTGGAAAAACATATTATTATACAGTAAGGGCATTGAATGGAGACATGAGAAGCCCCTCTTATGATGGCAATAAAAAGATTACATGCATCAGAGCACTGGGTAATGTAGAATTAGGAGAGTTTAAGAATACACCTGACGGCATACAGATAAACTGGAAAGCGGTAGCAAATGCCAAAACATATCAGATATATAGAAAGACACCGGAAGGAAAATGGACACTGCTGACGAACAAAGAGACAGGAATAACGTACACGGATACGACAGCAGAGAATGGAAAAACATATTATTATACAGTAAGGGCATTGAATGGAGACATGAGAAGCCCGTCTTATGATGGCAATAAAAAGATTACATGCATCAGAACACTGGGTAATGTAGAATTAGGGGAGTTTAAGAACATATCTGACGGCGTACAGATAAACTGGAAAGCAGTAGCAAATGCCAAAAGATATCAGATATATAGAAAGACACCGGAAGGAAAATGGACAACACTGACGAACAAAGAGACAGGAACAACGTACACGGATACGACAGCAGAGAATGGAAAAACCTATTACTATACGGTAAGGGCATTGAATGGAGACATGAGAAGTCCGTCTTATGATGGCAGCAGAAAGATCGAATGCATCAGGAGTCTTGGCAACGTAGAATTAGGGAAATTTACCAATACATCCAATGGAGTACGGATAAACTGGAAGGCGGTAGCAAATGTCAAAAGATATCAGATATATAGAAAGACACCGGAAGGAAAATGGACAACACTGACGAACAAAGAGACAGGAACAACGTACACGGATACGACAGCAGAGAATGGAAAAACATATTATTATACGGTAAGGGCATTGAATGGAGACATGAGGAGCCCGTCTTATGATGGCAATAAAAAGATCGAATGCATCAGGAGTCTTGGTAATGTAGAATTAGGGGAGTTTAAGAACATATCTGACGGCGTACAGATAAACTGGAAAGCAGTAGCAAATGCCAAAAGATATCAGATATATAGAAAGACACCGGAAGGAAAATGGACAACACTGACGAACAAAGAGACAGGAACAACGTACACGGATACGACAGCAGAGAATGGAAAAACCTATTACTATACGGTAAGGGCATTGAATGGAGACATGAGAAGCCCATCTTATGATGGAAGTAAATCTATTACCTATAAAAAGCCGTTCGCAGAAGTTCCACAGACAACCTTCTCAAAGACAAGTGGTAACGTGACCTTCAAGGTGCAGTATCCGGAAAATATAACATGTGGAATGCCTACAACTTTTAAATTATCTTCAGAAGGAACGACAGATAAAGTACAATATGCTTTATATAGTCTAACAACAGAAGATGGAACAATTGTTTATGATACAAGTTATGGGTCTAATGGAAAGTTTTTTTCGAAAGATAGCTTTGATTTCACATTTTATGCTTCTGGAACATACTATATTCGTTTTGCAATCATGGATACAGGAGTGTCTCCGTATGTATGGTTTAACACAGGTTTATATGGCATAAAACTTGTAATTGATGATAAAGGTTATCCGACAGTAGAAAATGTCGTAGCGGATTTAAAAGCGCAGTGTGAGAAAACGTGCACAACGGATTACGAGAAGGCAGTTTGGTTTAATGACTGGCTGGTTGAAAATTGTCGTTATGATTTCAGCTATTCTTATTGTGCGCCTGAGGGAGCATTAGCCAGAGGATTAGGAACCTGTGAGGCATATCATAGAGCATACGTGATGCTTTTGAATTCGGTTGGAATAGCAACAGATAGAATTTCTGGAGATGGTCATGTATGGACAGGTGTTCAATTAGATGGTAATTGGTATCATATTGATACAACCTGGGATGATGCCGGTTATGAGGATAATAGTGTAGATCTTCAGCATTTATATTTTGGATTAAATGATGAATTGATGAATCAGATTCATAGTTCAGTTACTTCATCTAATGGAATTAGTGCACATTCTTTAGAAGATAATTATTTTATTAAAACTGGTAAAATAAAAAAATGGTCAGATCAGTATGTGAGCACTATCAGGGAGCATTTGAATAATGGAGAGAACACATTTGATATCACAATAAATGATTCTATGATAGATTCTTATAAACAGATTATTTATTATCTGGTCGCATATCAGTTGTCTAATACTGATTGGAGTGGAGAAAAGCTTATGGTAACATATTCTCAGAATATGTTACATTGTGTTATTTATTAAAAAAAGTGGGTATCTGATTTTCAGCTAGTAACCTTTATTATGGATGAACATAATGAAGGTTACTTATATGCTGTGATAACGAAAAAATTACGCCATATCGAATGGTGTAATGTGAAAGAAAAAATTATAATAAACATATTGTTTCCTATGTGCTGAAACTTTGTGGATTGCTAAAGAAGTGCTTGCATAGGGTATACTGAAATGATATAACTATATATGTACGAATAAGATAATAGGGAGATAAAATGGAAGGAAAAAAAGATGTGATATATATTTCTTCCAAAGAGGCTTTGATAAAAATCTTTGTATTAGTACTTACTATTGGAATAAGTGTATTGGCATCTATGTTGGACTATAAATCGTGTTATGTAACCATATTAGTGCAGGCATGTAACAATATGTATGATTTTTATCAATATACAGATAATAAGAAATATGTAACTATAGTCAGAAGAGAATCAATTGCAATTATATTTTTTTCGATTATTGCAATTATTGGGGCTATAATGGCATTGCTTGAATTATATGCTGTTATGCAGTCTATTTGGATAAAGTTGATTGCAATTTCGTTTGTAACGATACCGTTGATTGTTGTGTATAATGATTACAGAATAAATGTAAAAAAAGAGAATGAGTTGGAGGTTTGATTTTGTGAGTGATATTACAGTTGTTGTTGGATATATTATAATTATCTTTATAATGTGCAAAGCTTGGAATTGGCATGTAATGAAGCGATATGCGAAGCAAAAAGAGAAGAAATTAAATTTTACAAAGATTTTTTGTGAAAAATATTTAAAAAAAATAGAAATAGTTGGAACTGGAAATGATGGGAATAGTGATTTTGATGTTTTGGATGCTATAGGAAAAATAGAGTTGCCTAATGATGTGAGGATTAAAGTCTAATGAATAAAGTAGATTTTTTAATATTTTATGACCATGTAGTAAAAGAAATAGGAATGCGATTGCAAAATGAGTATAGACAATTTAGGTTTTGTGATAATCCAACTTCTTTGTATGAAGAATATCTCAATCAAAAGACGATGTTAAGAATTTTATACGAAAAAAAAGAAGGCGAAAATAAAACTTTATTAGATAGGCATAAAGTGTGTGCTTGTATGACAGTAGCAATTATAAAGGTTAGATTGATAAGTGGAGATATTCAGACGGATAAAGATTTTACTTTATCATCTGCATCAAGAGTCAATGAGCAACTAGCATTTATGAGTGCGTGGGAACTTTTTTTGGGATTTATAAGACTTCATAAAGAAGAAACAAATAAAAATTATAAATTGCCTGATACTTATCATAATGAATCTTTTTTGGACACGATTACAAGATCATTATTTATGGCTAATCAGCTAAATTCTTTATCAACTCCTTTAATAGCTAATATTTTCTTTTTGTTGGAAAAGTATTTTGAAGTAGAAGAACAGAAAAGTATAAAAAATGAATTAGATGTAAAAAAATAGATAGGCATATTAGATATTAAGTTATCTGATATGCTCTATTTGTTATATAGTACATTGTTGGAGGCGCAAATGAAAAAAATAAATCAAACGAATTTAAAAAGAAGAATATCATTAATGCTTTTAATTACAATTTTCTTGATGTCAAGTTTAGTTGTTGGATGTGGAAAGAAAAATGTAAACACAGTAAGTACAAAAGAAGATGCATTGGTAGAGGAAACAGAAGAAAGTGAGAAAATAGAGCAAGAGACAGAAATAGTTCAGACAGAAAGTGAGGAGAAAAAAGATTTAGGAACATTTGTATTATATTTCAGCGGAATTGATGTTTGGGGATGGACAGATACAAAAAGCAGAAGTGATGTAAATATTATAGCTGCAGTCAATACAGAGACACGACATGTACAGCTGATTAATACACCGAGGGATTATTTTGTTGAAATGCCAATTAGTAATGGAGCAAAGGACAAGCTTACACATGCTGGATTATATGGTGTTGAGAATTCGGTTGGAACACTTGAAAAGCTGTATGATATTGATATTGATTATTATCTTAGAGTTAATTTTTCTGGATTTGAAGCTATTATTGATACATTGGGTGGCGTAGATGTTTATTCAGAGTATGATTTTACAGTTGATCCAATTAAGCATTATACAGAAGGATATAATCATTTGACAGGATTAGAGGCATTGGCTTTTGTAAGAGAAAGGCATGCCTTTGCATCAGGTGATAATCAGAGAGGACGTAACCAGATGGCGATGCTTCAGGCATTGATTAAAAAAGTGTGCTCAATAGAATTTCTTGAAAACTATAATGAAGTTATGGATGAACTTACTGATATGTATAGGACGAATATACCAGATGAACTGTTGAAAGATTTGGTTTTTAATCAGTTGATGGATGGCACAGAGTGGACTGTTGATATTTATTCGGTTACTGGAAGTGGCGGAAGTGAGAAAACCTACTCGGCACCAAATTCAGCAGCATATGTTATGATTCCAAATGATAGTGATGTCGCACAGGCAAAGAGCCTGATAGAGGCTGTTTTAAATGAAACACCATAGATGAATATTCAAAGGAAAGAAAATTTAAATGATACAATCCAGAAAGAATTTATTGCATGGGTGCAGAGTGCCCAGAACAGTGATTTTAAGTGTTTTATCAGTTGAATACATAATACTTTTTTACAGTAGTTTGCAGAGGTTACAGGGAATATTATTATTTATTGGGTATTTTTTGCTGACAGTTGCGATAACTTGTAATAATCATGGAAGAAATGTACAAGTGAAGTATGAGCAGGAGCTGAGCTTAATCTTAAAATGTGTAGCTGCTAATCTTATTTTGAGTGTATTTATGTGCGCTGTATATGTAGATAATTGCATACCATATATGATTAGATTGGGGATTTTGCTTATACTTCAATTACTAAGTATTGTTATCATGTGCGAAATAGTAATGAGGATTACTATTGAAAATTATAAGGGAAAGCGTTTGTATTTATATCAGGAGAAGACAATAGATATTTCATCGATTCCACAGGCAGAATCAATGTCAGTAGATAAAGTCTCAATGGAAATTATCAAACAAAAAATAAAGGAATATGATGAAGTGTATTTGTTTGATCTTTCAGCAGAAAAGAGAAATGATTTATTAAAGATTTGTTTTAAGACAAACAGACCGGTTTATTTTACTACAAAATTATCAGATATGGAGCTCAGAGCGGCAGGATTGGCACAAGATGGAGAAACACCGATATTTTATAGGCAGGCAGGACGAATAGGTGGAATTTCTGCTGCTTTAAAGAGACTTTTTGATATTTTATTTTCAGGTGTACTTCTTGTTATATTAGCTCCATTATTTGGCATTATTGCATTATGCATAAAATTGGATGATGGAGAAAATGTATTTTATTATCAGACAAGATGCACGCGTGGAATGAAAAAGTTTCAAATTATAAAGTTTCGGAGTATGGTTGTTGGAGCTGAAAAATTTGTGGGGGCACAGTTGGCTCAAAATAGAGATCCAAGAATGACTCGTGTAGGTTATATTTTGAGAAAGTATAAGCTGGATGAATTGCCACAGTTAATTAATATATTAAAAGGAGAGATGAGTTTTGTAGGTCCGAGACCAGAAAGACCGGAACTAATAGAGGAAATAGCGGAAAAAGTTCCGGAATTTACATTTCGAACGACAGTGAGAGCTGGATTGACTGGTTATGCGCAGGTGCATGGAGATTATCATACAGAATTTTTAGATAAATTAAAATGGGATTTGATGTATATTGAAAATTATTCATTAATGCTAGATTTAAAAATTCTTTTGATGACCATTCCAGTTGTATTGAAAGGAACAGATGATGTGAAATAAAAGCATTTCTTTTATTGACAAATGAATTTCATATGTTAAAATAAATCATGTTAAAAGCATAAAATAT
>ERZ773228.781-NODE-781-length-35906-cov-4.262587_pt1 | contig 35906 bp, 37 predicted proteins | sample MGYA00580524_ERZ773228 | MGnify/ENA primary metagenome ERZ773228 (study PRJEB29015, sample SAMEA2737768) | human gut metagenome | biome: human gut; feature: human-associated habitat; material: faeces | place: China | collected 2012 ... | reverse complement strand
CGGTTCATCCCGATTTGTTGTTGTACCCGACCTAAAGACCTTATGAAAAAAATCACGCTTATCTCTTTTTGCCTTGCCGCTTTCGCCTTTGCTTCGTGCGCCGGCGGCGGGTGCCCGGCCACGGGCATCATCCCGGCCCCGCAGCAGGTGACGTGGGGCGAAGGTGCCTTCCGTATGCCTGCCAAGCTGCTCTACACGACCGACCTCGACGGGCAGGACAAGGCCGACCTCGCGGCGTGGATGCAGCGTGCCGCGGACGGATTCTTCCCCGCCTCCTTTGCCGAGGCCTCCGACGGCGACATGCCCGCGCTCGAACTGCTTCGTACGGGCGACGGCGCCCCCGAAAGCTACCGTCTCGACGTCTCCCGCACAAAGATCACGCTCACGGCCCCCGATGCCGCAGGGTTGTTCTACGGACTCCAGTCGCTCGCACAACTGGCCGGGCACCACGGCCGCCGCATTCCGGCCGTCACGATCGTGGACGCCCCGCGCTTCGGTTACCGGGGCTTCATGCTCGACGTCTCGCGCCATTTCCGCGACAAGGAGTTCGTCGAACGTCAGCTCGACCTCATGGCGCGCTACAAGCTCAACCGCTTCCACTGGCACCTGACCGACGGAGCCGGATGGCGCATCGAAATCAAAAAATACCCCGCCCTGACCGACATCGCCGCCTGGCGTCCCTATCCCGACTGGGAGGGATGGAACTTCGGCGGCAAACGCTACTGCCACCGCGACGACTCGGCGGCCGCCGGGGGCTATTACACGCAGGACGACATCCGCGAAGTGGTCGAATACGCCCGTGCCCTGCATATCGAGGTGATTCCCGAGATCGAGATGCCGGGGCACAGCGAGGAGGTGCTGGCCGTTTACCCCGAACTTTCGTGCAGCGGCAAACCCTACACGAACTCCGATTTCTGCATCGGCAACGAGCAGACGTTCGAATTCCTTGAGAGCGTGCTCTCCGAAGTGATCGGGCTCTTCCCTTCGGAATATATCCATATCGGCGGCGACGAGGCTTCGAAACAGGGTTGGCGCACCTGCCCCGAATGTGCCGCCCGGATGCGGCGGGAGGGACTGCAGGACGTCGATGAACTGCAAAGCTACCTGGTGCACCGCATCGGGACGTTCCTCGCCGCCAAGGGCCGCTGCCTGCTGGGCTGGGACGAGATTCTCCAGGGCGGGCTCGCGCCCGGCGCCACGGTCATGTCGTGGCGCGGCACCGAGGGCGGGATCGCCGCGGCCAGGGCCGGACACCACGCCGTGATGGCTCCCACGGAATACTGCTACCTCGATTTCTGCCAGGACGACCCCACCCGCGAGCCGGTCGCCGCCGCGGCGTTCCTCACCCTCGCGCAAGCCTATTCCTACGACCCTGCGCCCGATTCGCTGGGTGCGGATGTCGTGCCGATGATCCTCGGCGTGCAGGGCAACCTGTGGTGCGAGCACGTGCCCACAGCCGAACATGCCGAACACATGATCTGGCCGCGCCTGCTGGCGATCGCCGAAGTGGGGTGGAGCGCCCCCGAACGTAAGGATTACGACGACTTCCACGCCCGCGTGCTCGACGCCGTGGCGTGGATGCAGCAGCGCGGATACCACCCCTTCGACCAGAAAAATGCCGTCGGCCCCCGCCCCGAATCGCTCGATACCCTGCATTGCCTTTCGACCGGCAGGCAGGTGGTTTACCGTACGCCTTACAGCCCGAAATACCCGGCTGCGGGCGACGCTTCGCTGACCGACGGGCTGTGCGGCGGGTGGAACTACGGCGACCGCCGCTGGCAGGGGTGGCTCGATACGGATGTCGAACTGGTCGTCGACCTCGGGGAACGCCAGCCTGTGAAACGTATCGCGGCCTGTTTCATGCAGGGTTTCTATGCCGACATCTGGATGCCCCGGGCGGTCGAAATCTCGGTTTCGGACGATGACAGGCACTATACGCCCCTTGCGGCGGTCGAAAACGACATCCCGTTCGAATACAAGCAGGATTGCTACCGCGAGTTCGGCTGGTCGGGTCAAACCGCGGCGCGTTACGTGCGGCTGAAAGCCCTGCACAACGGCCATCCCGGCGGCTGGATTTTCACCGACGAGATTATCGTGGAGTAACCCCGCGGGGCGGCCCTTCCCCGGATCGCCCCCCCCCTGGGCACGCATTGTCCCGGAGCGGGGCTGTCTGACGAGTCTTTTTTTACGTTTTCACCCCTGCCGGAGCAGCCTCCGGCAGGGGTGATTTTTTGTTTTTCGGGGTTTTGGACGGCCTCTTGAGGATACGACGCGCCCCTTCCGTTGGTTTGCGGCCTCCTTGCACCGATCCGGCTGCACCTCCCCGATGCTGTCCGGATCGGGGCTCCTTCCCGCGATGCGCCCGACCGTGCGCCCCTTTCGTCCTTGTCCCGGCTTATCCCTGCATCCGTCCTGTGCCTGCCCGCAGGCACCCCTCCCCTCCGGTTACTTCTCGCGGAAAATGTTGAGGTGCGCCAGCAGCGGGTTGCGGCGGTCGAGCAGCAGGAACTCCGCCAGCAGCAGCACGAGCGCTGCGATGAGCAGGTATTGGTACTGCTCGTTGAACTCCTCGAAACGCATCATCGACAACTCGGTCTGTTCCATTTCGTTGATGCTCTTTACGATCTCGTCGAGGCCGATCGACTGCTTGGTCGAACGCACGTAGGCGCCGCCCGTGATCCCGGCCACCTCGGAGAGCATCTTCTCGTCGAGCTTCGAGACGACCATGTCGCCCTTCTCGTCCTTGATGAACTCCCCGCCGATCTGGATCGGGGCGCCTTCGGGCGTGCCGATTCCGATGGTGTAGATGCGTATGCCCATCTCCGCGGCGCGTTTGGCCACCGCCAGGGCGTCGTCCTCGTGGTTCTCGCCGTCGGTCACCAGGATGATGACCCGGCTGTGCGTCTCCTCCGTTTCGCCCGAAAACGACAGCAGCGCCTGTGACAGCGCCTTGCCGATGGCCGTGCCCTGTACCGACACCAGCGACGGGTCGATGCGCTTGGCGAAGGCCTTCGCCATGCGGTAGTCCGACGTGATGGGCAGCTGTACCTTCGGTTCCCCGGCGAAGACGATCAGCCCCACGCGGTCTTGCCTGAGCCCGTCGAAAAGTTTGTTGATGGCATATTTGGTGCGTTCGAGCCGGTTGGGTTCGAAATCCTCGGCCAGCATCGAGTTCGAGACGTCCACCACGAGCATCATTTCCACGCCCTGCGCCTTCTCCTCGCGGAGCTTCGATCCGAACTGCGGGCGTGCCACGGCCAGTATGAGCAGGACGGCGGCCGTGCAGAAAAGGATGAACTTGAGCGCGGTGCGCCCGGTCGAGACCTCGGGCATCAGCTCCTCCAGCACCTCGGGGTTCCCGAAGCGTGCGAGCCTTTTGCGGCGGCGTGCCGCCGCTGCCCAGAAGATCAGTACCAGTGCCGGTATTGCCAGCAGCAGCCAGAGATATTGCGGATTTGCGAATCTGAACATAACGAATGCCTGCCCGGCGTATTGTTTCCCGTTTGCTGTCCCTGTCCGACCCGCCGGGTTTGCATTAAGGCACCTGGGGTGCCTGTCGGACAGCGACATTCCCTCCGCAATCCTCCTTCCGGCAAAGGGAGGGCTTTGCCGGCGTCCGGGGCGTGGTGCCCGTCAGGGTATCCGTTTGAGCACCAGGTTCGCGAACAGGAACTCTGCGAACAGCAGCAGCAGTCCCGCCAGCGCCCACATGAGGTACTGTTCGTGGTAGGTGACGTGTTCCGTAACCTCCACCTTGCTCTTTTCCAGTTGGTTGATCTGGTCGTAAATGGCTTTCAGCTTGGCCTTGTCCGTGGCGCGGAAATACTCCCCGCCCGTCATCCGGGCGATCGACCGCAGGGTTTTTTCGTCGATCTCGACTTTGGCCATCACCGTGCCGCCCGTGGGCGTGCCGTAGATGTCCACGGCGGGGTAGGGCGCCATGCCCTCGGTGCCGACGCCGATCGTGTAGACGCGGATGCCCTGCGCCTTGGCGATCTCGGCCGCCGTCTGGGGTGCGATCTCGCCGCGGTTGTTCACGCCGTCGGTCAGCAGGATGATTACCTTCGACTTGGCCTCGCTCTCGCGCAGGCGGTTGATCGCCGTTGCCAGGCCGTTGCCGATCGCCGTGCCGTCTTCGATCAGGCCGCTGCGGATGCGCGACAGCAGGGTCTGCAACGTCCCCTGGTCGGTGGTCAGGGGGCTCTGCGTGAAGGCCTCGCCCGCGAATGCCACCAGTCCGATCCGGTCGCCGTAGCGGTCGGCGATGAACGATCCGGCCACCTCCTTGGCCGCCGTGATGCGGTCGGGCCGGAAGTCGCGTGCCAGCATCGAGCCCGAGACGTCGATCGCCAGCATGATGTCGATGCCCTCGGTGTTCGTGTGCGAAAGCCGCTCCACGTCCTGCGGGCGCGCCAGCGCCACGACCAGCAGCGCGAATGCCGCCGCACGCAGCACGAACGGCAGGTGCCGCAGGTAATAACGTATGGTCTTCGGGGCGCGCACGACACCGTCGACCGACGAGATCTGTATCGCCGCCCCGCCCTGCAACGTCCGCCAGACGTAGTAGCCGGCCATCGGTACGAGCGCCGTCAGCAGCCACAGATAGTATGGTGATGCGAAATGCATAGTCCTTGTGTTTTACCAGTTTTTCGTTCCCCGGACGACGACGCCCTGTTTCTCCTTCAGCTTGTCCTGCGTGCGGTCTTCCTGGGCCTGGATGGCATCGAGCATCTGTTCCTGCTCCTGCGGGGAGATACCCGCCGGAACGGGCTGCTGCTGCCCCTCCTGGTCGCCTTCGCCCTCCTTGTCCGGCTGCGAAGGATCCTGCTGCCGGTCGCCCTGCTGTTCCTGGTCGCCGCCCTGCTGCTCCTGGTCATCGCCCTCTTGGCCCTTGTCGTCCTGCTGCCGGTCGCCGTCCTGTTTGTCCTGTCCGCCGCCCTGTTGCTGCTGATCCTGGTTCTGGTCTTTGTCTTTGTCCTGGTTCTTGTCGTCGTCGCCGCCACCGCCGCCGTCCTTGTCGTCGTCTAACAGGCGCTTGGTGTAGGCGTAGTTGTACTTGGCCTGCTGGTCTGCGGGATTCAGCCGCAGCGACTGTTTGTAGCTTTCGAGCGCCTTCTTGTATTTCTGCTGCTTGAACTGGGCGTTACCGAGGTTGTAGAACGCTTCGGCACGCTCCCCGTCCGCACGCAGCGAGTCGGCCGCAGCTTTGCGCATGGTCTGCTCGGCCTTGTCGAACCGCTCGGCCTTGTAGAGGGCGTTGCCGAGGTTGTAAGTCGCCTCGAACGACTCCGGTGCGGCCTCCAGCGCCCGCTCGTAACGTTCGATGCTCTTCTCGTAGTTGCCCTTGTTGTATTGCCGGTTGCCGCGCCGCACCTCGCTGCGTTCGGGCATGTTCTGCGCCGAAGCCCCGAGTGCGGCCAGGAGGAATACCGCTGTGTATATGAGTTTATACATCTGTCACGCATTTTAGTTTTTCACCGGCTCCTGCCCTTCGGTCTCCTCCTCCGCCTCGGCGACCTTGGTCTCCTCGACGAAATAGTAGGCTTTCAGGTAGTCGGCCTCGTTCTGCTCCGCATCGGGCGTCGCCTTGGCGAACTTCACCAGGTCGGCGTCGCGCAGGATCGCCGTCAGATCCATCCGGGCCTTGTCGGGCAGTTCCTCCGCGCGCATCGTCTCGATGATCTCGTCCGAGGTCATCTCCATGGCGCCGAAGCCCCACCGTGCCGCGACGTAGGTGCGCAGGATGTCCGTCAGTGCCGAATAATATTGCTTGTGCTTGTTGTTCTGCCACAGCTTCTGGTGGTGCAGTGCCTCCAGCGCCTTGATCGCCACGACGTGCGGCGGCTGGGGCGGTGACGGCCTGAACAGGTCGCCGAGGCGTTTGCCGCGGCTCTCCAGGTAGCGCTTCAGCGCATAGGCCGCCGCCAGCAGCAAAACGAGTGCGAGCGCGCCCCATTTGGCGTAGCCGCTGACCTCCCCGAAGCGGAACGGCAGGTTCCACTGAGGCTTCACGTCGTAGATCGACTGCGGCGTCGAGTCGATCTGGAAGGTCGCCACCTGCAGGTAGAGCGAGTCGCGCGCCCAGAGCGTGTCGACGATGTTCTTGTCGGCATAGAGCACCGCCGGGCGGCCGAGATTCCACTTGCCCTCCTCGAACGCCGCCAGCGTGTAGCGCTTGCGGAGTTTGAGGTGGCGGCCGTCGCGTTCGAGGGTGTCGACCGGATGCTCCTTGTAGAGTTCGATGGCGCTTCCTGGCTTGTCCTCGAATTCGGGGAACTGCACCACCTGCACCAGGTCTTTCTCGACGTCGACCATCAGGTCGAAACGGTCGCCGATCATGACGCTGTCGGGCTGGATGTGCGCCGTGACCTGCGGCACGTCGGACTGGGCCCGCGCCGCTGCGCCCGCGAGGAGCAGCGCTATTGCAAAAAGTCGTTTCATCGCTGTTTGAACAGTTTTATCAGTTCCGACACATAGTCGCCCTCGGTCGAGACCATCGCCGTGTCGATGCGGTTGTGCTTGAGCGTCGATTCGATCTGTGCGCTGCGCTGCCGCCATTTTTCGGCGTAATGCTCCCTCACGGCGCGCGACGAGGTGTCGACCCAGACCTTACGTCCGCTTTCGGCGTCTTTCATCTCGACGATTCCCACGTCCGGCAACTCCGTTTCGCGCGGGTCGTAGACGCGTATGCCCACCAGGTCGTGCTTGCCGCCGGCGATCTTCAGCGCGTCGTTCAGCGCCGCCCTGTCCTTCGAGGAGTCCATGAAATCCGAGAGGATGAAGGTCGTGCAGCGTTTCTTGTTGACGTTGGTCAGGAACCGCACCGGCTCCGAGAGCTTCGTCCCCGCCGATTCGGGCCGGAATCCCACCAGCTCGCGGATGATCATCAGGATGTGGCTGCGCCCCTTCTTCGGGGGGATGAACTTCTCGACCTTGTCCGAGAAGAAGATGCAGCCCACCTTGTCGTTGTTCTGTGCGGCGGAAAAAGCCAGCACGGCGGCGATCTCGGTGATGATGTTCTTCTTCAGGCGTTCGGTCGTGCCGAACATGCGCGATGCCGAGACGTCGACCAGGAGCATCATCGTCAGTTCGCGTTCCTCTTCGTAGATCTTGATGTGGGGTTTGCGCGAGCGCGCCGTCACGTTCCAGTCTATATCGCGCACGTCGTCGCCCGCACGGTACTCCCTGACTTCGGAAAACGACATGCCCCGTCCGCGGAAAGCCGTATGGTACTTTCCGGCGAAGATCTCGTTCGAAAGACCCCGGGTCTTGATCTCGATCTTCCGGACGCGTTTCAGAATATCGTTCTCTGTCTCTTGCATCGTTAGGGTACGATTACGTTGTTGAGGATGTCGGTGATGATCTCTTCCGAGGTGATGTTTTCGGCCTCGGCCTCGTACGTCAGGCCTATGCGGTGGCGCAGCACGTCGTGGCAGACGGCGCGCACGTCCTCGGGGATGACATAGCCGCGGCGGCGGATGAAGGCGTAAGCCCGGGCGGCCTTGGCCAGCGAGATCGACGCACGGGGCGAACCGCCGTAGGCGATCAGGTTCTGCAACTTCTGGAGGTTGTACTCCGCCGGCTCGCGCGTGGCGAAAATGATGTCGATGATGTATTTCTCGATCTTTTCGTCCATGTAGACGTCCTCGACCACCTTGCGGGCCTTGACGATGTCCTCGGGGGTGATGACCTTGCCCACCTCGGGCATGCCGGCGCCCGAGAGGTTCATGCGCACGATGTCGCGCTCCTCCTGCTTCTTGGGGTAGGAGATCTTGGCCTTGAGCATGAAACGGTCGACCTGCGCCTCGGGCAGCGGGTAGGTTCCCTCCTGCTCCAGGGGGTTCTGCGTGGCCAGCACGAGGAACGGCTGCGGCAGGGGATAGGTGTTGTCGCCGATGGTCACCTGACGCTCCTGCATGGCTTCCAGCAGCGCCGACTGCACTTTGGCCGGGGAGCGGTTGATCTCGTCCGCCAGTACGAAGTTGGCGAAGATCGGACCCTTGCGTACGACGAAATCCTCGTTCTTCTGCGAGTAGATCAGCGTGCCGATCAGGTCGGCGGGCAGCAGGTCGGGGGTGAACTGTATGCGCGAGAAACAGGCGTCGACAGCCTTGGCGAGCGTGGTGATGGCCAGCGTCTTGGCCAGTCCCGGGACGCCTTCCAGAAGGATGTGTCCGTTGGACAGCAGGCCGATCAGCAGGGTGTCCACCAGGTGGCTCTGGCCCACGATGACCTTTCCCATTTCGTTGCGGAGCGTATCGACGAAAACGGATTCGCGTTCGATGCGCTCGTTGAGTTCTTTGATGTTGATGACTTCGCTCATTGTATTTGTCGTGTTATTCTGTTTGTTTTTTCAATTTTGTTTTTCCAACGTTTTTTCATCGAAATTATTGCAAATTTAATAAAATAAAACGGGTAAAACAGTCCGGTTTCATCGGTTTTTTTCTATCTTGTTATCTGTTAACCCTTAATCCCGATTTTCTATGCTTAATCTCATAAGCAGGAGGGTCGATAAATCTCTCCTTTTGCATTGCAACTGGGGTTGGGATGGAAAGTACGACGGATACTTTGCCGGCAAAGCTTTCGATGCAGTGAAAGGGTGTTATTTGGCAGACGATAACGCTGCCGTTTCGCAGACGCGGGGTGCGAACACGAAGAATTACACTTGGTGGTTTCGGATCGTTACTTATAATAAACCGTAGCGATTATGAAAAAACTTGTTCTTCTACTGTGTGTTTTGTCGGCTGTCGGTTGCGTCAAATCGTATGAGGATTATTACACCCGTTCATTTGTACTTTCATATGGGAATATGAGGGGAATATCCGTTGCTATGACAGATTTCGGATTGGGGTATTCTGTCGATTTTGTTGGCGAGGGCGAATGGGATGTAGCTATGAGCGGTAAAAAGAAGGATTTCTATAATCAATTGTGCGAAAAACACAACGATGTATCTTATAATCGTCGGGTTCGGGTTTATTTTTATGATCAGGGACTCAACCCGCGGTGTTTCCGGGATTTCGTCAATCTGGAGGTGTGGAGTTCCGCCGACTGGGATGCCGAACATCCTGCGGGGACGTCGCTCAACGATCTGGCGCGCTTTTCCAGCAACACGCCCTGGCCCTATATTCAGAGCGGCTATACGCAAAAATACCATGAACAACTGAACGGTGAATATTATCCTGTCGATAAATTGATTTCGGAGCTTACGCCGGATGATATGACGCTTTTGCCCAGAGGGGGTTTTTATTTTCGGTTTGTCACCCGGCCGGCGCAGCCCGGAAAGCATACGCTTTTCGTGCGCCTGACAGCCGATGACGGAAAGGTGTTCGAGGCGAGTTGCGACGTGGAGTTTCAATAAGCGTGTCGTTGCTGTCGGGGACTGATTTCAGCGTGGGTTTTCATGTCCGCCATTTTGCGGCGCGGCGGTAAAATTTTCCGAAATCGGCGGAACTTTGTCCGAAGGGCGTGCAAAAAAGTATTAACTTTGCGGTCATGGAATCCAAAGAATCGCCGATATTACAAGGTCTGAACCCCGCCCAGCGGGATGCCGTGGTCAATTACGACTCGCCGTCGCTCATCATCGCGGGCGCGGGGTCGGGCAAGACCCGCGTGCTGACCTCGCGCATCGCATACATGATCGAGCAGGGCATTAAGCCCTGGAACATTCTGGCTCTGACCTTTACGAACAAGGCCGCCGAGTCGATGCGCGAACGCATCGCGCAGATGCTGCCCGACAACCGCAGCCGCTATATCCGCATGGGTACGTTCCACTCGGTCTTTTCGCGCATCCTGCGGGAGAACGCCGAAAAGATCGGGTTCACCGATTCGTTCACCATCTACGAACCCAGCGACTGCAAGAACCTGCTGAAGACCATCGTCCGGGAACTGAACCTTCCCGACGAGAAGTACAAGCCCAACGTGCTCTCTTCGCGTATCTCCTATGCCAAGAACTGCCTCGTCACGCCGGGCGCCTATCTGGCCAATTCGACCTGCGCGGCCGAGGACCGGCAGGCCCAGATCCCCGAATTCGGCAACATCTACAACATCTACTGCCAGCGTTGCAAGCGCAACGGCGCGATGGACTTCGATGATCTGCTTTTGCAGACCAACATCCTGTTGAGGGATTGTCCCGACGTGCTGGCCCGCTATCAGGAGCAGTTCCAATACATTCTGGTCGACGAGTATCAGGACACCAACTATGCGCAGTATACGATCATCCGCCGGCTGTCGCAGACCCATTCGAAGGTCTGCGTCGTGGGCGACGACGCGCAGTCGATCTATTCGTTCCGCGGGGCCAAGATCGAGAACATCCTCTCGTTCAAGAAGGATTATCCCTCGGCGATGGTCTTCAAGCTGGAGCAGAACTACCGTTCGACGCAGACGATCGTCGACGCGGCCAACTCGGTGATCGTCCGCAACTCGAAGCGCATGGAGAAGCATTGTTTCTCGGAGGGCGACGTGGGCGACAAAATCCGCATCCTGAAGGCATACACCGACCGCGAGGAGGCCGAAATGGTCGTTACCGATCTGCGCGATAAGGTCCGCGCGGCGGGCGACGAGTGGTCGGAGGCTGTGATTCTCTACCGCACCAACAACCAGTCGGCCGTGCTGGAGGACAACCTCCGCCGCCGGGGCATTCCCTACCGCATCTACAAGGGGTCGTCGTTCTACGACCACAAGGAGATCCGCGACATGATGGCCTATATCCGGCTGGTGATCAATCCCCGCGACGACGAGGCGTTCAAGCGCATCGTCAACTATCCGGCCCGCGGCATCGGCGACACGACCGTGCAGCGTATCGCGGCATTGGCCGCCGAGCGGGGCGTCTCGATGTGGGAGGCGGTCGACGCGCTGGTCGCCGAACCCGTCACGGACCCCGTGCAGCGCACCATCGCCCGCAAGGTGGCGGATTTCGTGGCGATGATCCGCGCGCTGTCGCTGGCGCGCAACGACAAGGGGCTGTACGATTTCGGACTGGAGATCGCCTCGCGGTCGGGCATCATCGCTGCCTACCGCACGGAGAACACCCCCGAGGCCGCTTCGGCGTTGGACAACATCGAGGAGCTGCTGAACTCGATGCAGGAGTTCAAGGAGCGGGTCGACGCCGAAATCCGGGGCGGCGAGCGTCCCGAAGAGGAGGAGGCCACCATCGAGGAGTGGCTGCAGAACATGATGCTGATGACCGACATGGATCAGGACGACCCCGACAGCAAGAACAAGGTGACGCTGATGACGGTCCATTCGGCCAAGGGGCTTGAATATAAGTATGTGTATATCGTGGGTCTGGAAGAAAACCTCTTCCCTTCGCAGCGGGCCGTCGAGTCGCCCGACGGCATCGAGGAGGAGCGGCGCCTGTTCTACGTGGCCCTGACCCGCGCCAAGGTTTCGGCGACGATCTCCTACGCCGAAATGCGTTTCAAGTGGGGCAATATGGAGTTTTCGCGTCCGAGCTGTTTCCTGCGCGAGATCGACCCCCGGTACATCGAGTCGGACGCCGATTTCGCGGAGACGCGTCCGCAGCGTCGGCCCGGCGACGACGGACCCGCGGCCATCGACGAACTGCGCCGCCGCTTCGACTACCGCTTCCAGCAGAAACAGCAGGGGGGCGGACGTTTCGGAGGCGGCGGAAACGGCGGTTCGGGCGGTTACGGAAGCCGCAGCGGTTCCGGCGGAGGTTTCGGCCGTGCGGCCGACGGCGAGTCGGGTCCCGCGCGTCGTTTCGCGCGGGCTGCGGAGTCCCGGCGTCCGGCGGCGGCTCCCGATCCGGCGCTGGTGCAGACGCCCCGGCCTTCGACCGACGGCATGCGCCGTGTCGGCGTGCGTCAGGCGATGGACGGCGGCCTTTCCTCCGGAAGTGCGGCGGCGGTGAGCGGCGAATACGTCGTGGGACAGCGCGTCGAGCACCCGAAATTCGGCGTGGGCATCGTGCAGCGCATCGAGACGCTGTCCACGGACCACAAACTCGTGGTGGCTTTCGACAATGCGGGCGAAAAGACCCTGCTGGCCAAATTTGCGAAACTGACCAAACTCTGATCGCGATGGAGACGCCGCTCGTATCGGTCTGCATGACCACCTACAACCACGAACCCTATATCGCCGAGGCCATCGAAAGCGTGCTGGCGCAGCAGACCTCGTTCGGAGTCGAACTGGTCGTGGGGGAGGATTGCAGCACGGACCGCACGGCGGCGATCTGCCGCGAATATGCGGCGAAATACCCGGACCGCATCCGGCTGGTGACCTCGCCGGAGAATGTCGGCTGGCGGGCCAACTACCGGCGGACGTTCGAGGCGTGCCGCGGGAAATACGTGGCCTACCTCGACGGCGACGACTGGTGGTGCGATCCCCGGAAATTGCAGATGCAGGCCGACCTGATGGAGTCGGACCCCGGGTGCGGCATGTGCTATACGCGCGCCTCGAACTACTGGCAGGCCTCGGACCGCACGGAACCCGACCACTCGGACCATTACACCGATTTCGGGCGTCTGCTGTGCAGCCTGACCATCGCCAACTGCGCGACGCTGGCCCGCCGGGAGTTGATCGCACGGTATTACGACGAGGTTCGTCCCGCGGAGCATCCCGAGTGGAAGACCGACGACGCCCCGATGTGGCTCTGGTTCTCGGTGCGCAGCCGCATCAGCTATCTGCCCGACATCACGGCCGTCCACCGGCGCCTGCCCGACAGCGTGAGCCACAGCACGGCCTACCGGAAACGGATCGCCTTCTGCGATTCGCTGATGGACATAAGCCTCTGGTTCGACGCCCGCTACGCTGCGGGCCGCAACCGCTTCCGCATTCTCCGGCGGCGCAGTTCGGTGGCTTTGTGGGTCCTTTCGTGGGAAGGTCCGGTCGGGGAATACGTGACGCGCTGGCGGCGCGACGTTGCGGCCTGCCCGCGCCTCGCGCTCTGTCCCGAAGGGCCGGGACTGCTGGTGAAAAAGATTCTTTTCCGACGTAAAAAACAGCATTTATGACGACCAAACAACGTTATGACGGCGTAATCGCCTGGTTTTCGGAGCATATGCCCGTGGCCGAAAGCGAACTGCACTACTCGGACCCTTATCAGCTGCTGGTGGCGGTGATCCTCTCGGCGCAGTGCACCGACAAACGGGTCAACATGACCACCCCGGCGCTGTTCGAAGCCTTTCCCACGCCGTACCACATGGCCCGCGCCACGGCCGAGGAGATTTATCCCTACATCCGGAGCATCTCCTACCCGAACAACAAGGCCAGAAACCTCGCGGGAATGGCCCGGATGCTCTGCGAGGAGTTCGGCGGCGAAGTCCCGAGCGACCTGGAGCAGATGCAGCGTCTGCCCGGCGTGGGCCGCAAGACGGCCAACGTGCTGGGGGCCGTGCTGTGGCAGAAGGAGGTGATGCCGGTCGACACGCACGTTTTCCGCGTCTCGGAGCGCATCGGGCTGACAACCCGTTCGAAAACCCCGTTGCAGACGGAGCTGACCCTCGAAAAGAACATTCCCGGCCATCTGCTGCCTCTGGCCCACCACTGGCTGATCCTCCACGGGCGTTACGTCTGCGTGGCCCGTGCCCCCAAATGCGACGAATGCGGCATTGCGACCTGGTGCCGCAAATACGCCTCCGATCACCGCCAACCTAAAACCTTGAAGATATGATGAAACTCGCTTTCCGCCTTTTGCTGATTCTGCTGCCTCTGGGCGGCATGGCCCAAACGCCGCAGGATTCCCTGCGGGTGCTGTGGGTCGGCAACAGTTTCTCCTATTGCAACGATTTGCCCGGCATGGTGCAGAAGATCGCCTCGACCCAAAAAGTAAAACTCTCCTGCACGCGCTTTCTCAAGGGCGGCGAACGCTTCTCGGGGCACCTGAAAAACAAGAAGCTGTTGCAGGCCATTGCCGACGGCGGCTGGGATTACGTCGTCCTGCAGGAGCAGAGCACGGCTCCCGCGATGCCGACCGGACAGGTGGCCCGCGAGGTCTATCCCGCGGCCCGGACGCTCGACAGTCTGGTGCATGCCGCGTCGCCCGACGCCCGGGTGATCTTCTACATGACCTGGGGGCACAAGTACGGCAACCGCAAGCCCGTGGCCGAATACCCGCTTTCGAACGGATACGAGGGGATGCAGGAGCGGCTGAAGACCAGCTACCTCGAAATGGCCTACGACAACGGCGCATGGTGCGCTCCGGTGGGCATGGCGTGGCGCGCGGTGCGCAGCGAGCGTCCCGACTGCATCCTCTACCGGCCCGACTGCTACCATCCCGCGGTTCCGGGCAGCTATCTGGCTGCCAACGTCATTTTCACGACGATCCTCCAGCGTCCCTACCAGACGGCCTTTACCGCGGAGCTTCCGGCCGAGCAGGCCGAATATCTCCAGCGTACGGCCCAGCGAACCGTGCTCGACAACCTCGTGCTGCTGAATATCCGGTAGGCCGGTTGGTTTATCGCCTGTTTTTTTCTATCTTTGTCGGGTCCACCAATGCGGACCAACCCGAATGAAGTTATCGAAAGAACATATCGAACGTCTGCGGGAGATGCTCGCCCGACCCGGGCAGCGCATCGTCGTCGTCTCCCACACCAACCCCGACGGCGACGCCGTCGGATCGTCGCTCGCATGGGCCGAGGTCCTGCGTACGATGGGACATGCGGTGACCTGCGTCGTGCCCAATAAATATCCCTATTTCCTCGACTGGATGCCCGGGATCGACGAGGTGGTGATCTTCAAGACCGACACCGAAGGGTGCGCACGGCGCGCCATCGCGGAGGCCGACATGATTTTCTGCCTCGATTTCAACGCCGTTTCGCGGCTCGAAATCCTCAGCGACACCATCGCGGCCAACACCACGGCCCGCCGCGTGCTGATCGACCATCACCTCTCGCCCGACGAGGGCTTCGACCTGATGTTCTCGCATCCCGATTCGTCGAGCACGTGTTTTCTGGTGTACAGCATCGTCGAGGCGATGTGCGGCGCCGGGGCTATCACACGCCGCATGGCCGAGTCGCTCTACGTGGGCATGATGACCGACACGGGCAATTTCGCCTTCTCGTTCCTCACCCCGGAGCTGTTCCGCGCCGTGGCCGTGCTGGTCGAGAAGGGCATCTCGATCCCCGACATTCACAACAGCGTCTACAACGCCTATACCGAGGGCCGCGCGCGGCTGTTCGGCTATGCCATCAACCGCAAGATGGAGGTGATCCAGGACGGGACGGTGGCCTACATGTCCTTGCTGGAGAACGAGATGCGCCGCTTTCAGTTCCAGCAGGGCGACAGCGAGGGATTCGTCAACTACGCCCTCACGATCAAAAAGGTCAAGATGTCGGCCATGTTTCTCGCCCACCGCAAATTCATCCGCGTGTCGCTGCGCTCGCGGGGCGACGTCGACGTCAACCTCTTCGCCCGGAAGTATTTCAGCGGCGGCGGCCACAAGAACGCCGCGGGGGGCAAGTCGTTCGTCTCGATGCAGGAGACCATCGACCACTACGTCCGTTCGGTCAGGGAGTTCGCCGACGAAGGGCATCTGGGCTGACGCCTTATGGACGATTTCCGCCTCAAGGTCTTTATCGCCGCGGCCCGGACGTTGAGTTTCACCCGGGCCGCCGAACAACTCTACATTTCGCAGCCCGCCGTCAGCAAGCATGTCGGCGAGCTGGAATCCCGTTATAAGGTGCAGCTTTTCACCCGCCGCGGCAGCCGTCTGGAGCTGACCGATGCGGGGCGTACGATGCTGGAGGCGGCCGGGCGGCTTCTCGACGACTACCGCCGCCTCGAATACGAGATGAGCCTCTGCGCCGACCAGACCGGGGGCGAACTCCGCCTCGGGGCCAGCACGACCATCGCGCAGTACCTCCTTCCGCCGATTTTGGCGCACTTCACGGCGCGCTTTCCCGGGGTGCGGGTCTCGATGTCGTCGGGCAACAGCGCCGAGGTTGAGCAGGCGTTGGGCGAACATGCCGTGGATCTGGGGCTGGTCGAGAGCCTCAGCCGCCGGCAGGGGCTGCACTACACGCTTTTCAGGCCCGACGAACTGGTGCTGGTGGCCCGTCCGGGCGGGAAATACGCCCGCCGGGAGACGGTGACGCCCGAGGAGCTGCCGCGCATCCCGCTGGTGTTGCGCGAAAGCGGCTCGGGGACGCTCGAAGTGATCGCCGCGGCCCTTGCGGCCAGAGGCATCCGTCTCTCGCAGTTCGATGTGACGATGCGCCTCGGGTCGACCGAGGGGATCAAGGCCTTCGTCCGCAACAGCGACGCCATGGCCATCGTATCGGTGATTTCGGTGGTGGATGAACTGCGCAGCGGCGCGCTGCGGATCGTCGACATCGAGGGGCTGACGCTCTCCCGCGATTTCGTTTTCGTGCATGCCGAAGCCGAACCTGCGCGTCTGGCGCGGCGGTTCATCGACTTCGCCCGGGCGGATTTCTGACCGCCGGCCCCCGGTTTCCTTATCCCTGCGTCATAACTTCAGGTTATCCCGGATAACCAAATCTTGTTTCGTATCCCGATAAAAGATGCGACCTTTGCCGTCGCAATGAAGCAAAAGTTATCGGTCGTCATTAAAATTGCAAGGATATGTTGGAAAAAGGTAACAGGGCGAACACCCTGCACGGAATTCTCCTGATCGCGCTGTTTTCGTTCGCGGCATTTTACATCGCCGAAATCCCCGTTGTCAGACGGCTCTCGTTCAGCCCCTTGATCGTCGGCATCGTGCTGGGCATGCTCTACGCCAACAGCCTGCGCAACCGGCTGCCCGAAACCTGGGTCCCGGGCATCCGGTTCTGCACGAAGCAGGTGCTGCGCTGGGGCATCGTCCTCTACGGGTTCCGCCTGACGCTGGCCCAGGTGGCGGCCGTGGGCGTGCCGGCCGTCGTCGAGGACCTGATCGTCGTGACGGTCACCATTCTGGGGGGCGTTCTGCTGGGCCGCCTGCTGAAGATCGATCGCGACACGGCGCTGATGACTTCGACGGGCAGCGCCATCTGCGGCGCGGCGGCTGTGCTGGGGGCCGAGCCGGTGGTGAAGTGCGAGGGGTACAAAACCGCCATCGCCGTCTCCACGGTCGTCATTTTCGGAACCCTCTCGATGTTTCTCTATCCGGTCATGTACCGCACGGGCATGCTCAACGGGATGACCGACACGGAAGTGGCCGTCTACACGGGCAGCACGCTGCACGAGGTGGCCCACGTGGCCGGGGCGGGCAACGCGATGGACCCCACCGATGCGCTGGGGATCGCCGGAACGGCCACCATCACCAAGATGATCCGCGTCATGCTGCTCGCGCCCGTGCTCGTGATCATGGGCTTCGTGCTGGCGGGCCGCCGGAAGGAATCCGGGGGCGAAACGGGAAAACGCAGGATCGCCGTGCCGTGGTTCGCCTTCGGGTTCATCGGGATCATCGGTCTCAATTCGCTGCTGCAAAGCCTTTGCGGGGTGGAGACGGTCCGGGAAATTCCGCTCAACGGGACCATCGAGTACGTTGATACCTTCATGCTGACGATGGCCATGACGGCGCTGGGGACCGAAACGAGCCTCGACAAATTCAGGCAGGCGGGGGCCAGGCCTTTCGTGCTGGCCGGCCTGCTCTACGTCTGGCTGGTGGCGGGCGGTTACTTCGTCACGAAATACGTGGTCGGCATGTTGTAGCGGCCGCTTTACAGTCTCGGCAGCTCCGGATTCTCGTGCTCGGAGTAGCGGAGCACCCGTTCCCGAATGAAGTCCGCGAAACCGCGGGCCTCTTCGTATGTAAGGGCCTCGGGATAGCTCATCAGCACCAGCCGGTGGGGATGGAACGGCCGCCGGAACGAGGGGTGGATATACGCGTAGGGATTGGCGACGAAACCCAGCCGCTGGTAGAAATGCTGGCGGCGGACCGAGATTTCATCCTCCGGCGGGTCGATCTCCAGAATGACGCGCCGCCCTTGGCAAAAGGCCGCGAGGGCTTTTGAACCCATGTTCTGTCCCCGCAGGCGGGGCGAGACGGCCAGATGCTCGACGTAGCGGTAATCCCCGGCGTTCCAGTGGAAGAGGATGCCGATGAACTCGTCGCCGCGCCAGATGCCGTCGGCCTCGAAATGCGGGTCGCCGAAAGCGCGGTCGTAACCCGTGCCGTCCCAGCGTTCGCAGTCGGGGAAGGAGGCTTCGTAAAGCGCCCATGCTTCGGCCCAGCCCTTGTCCGAGCGTGATTTGAACGGTATGAATCGCAGTTGCTGTGTCATGGTTTCCAATTTTCGGCAAGATACGGCAAATTTCGCATAAAACCCAATTTTCACGACTGCCCGAACGAGCCGCAGCCGCTTCTGCGGCGCCCTGCCCGTTTGCCGGGAGCGGAAAAATCCCCGGAGCTTCGGCCCGGGGATTTCCGGTTTCCGGGGGGGGCGGAAAGGGACGCTCCGAAAAAAAAAATCGCACGGCGGGGGTCGGTATCCGGAAAAGGCGTGTCTACCGGGTGAAGACAAAGAGAAAAAATCTGTTTTGTGTAAATGATATGCAGAAAGAGATAGACAGACTGATCAATTCGTACCGGAGCAACGCTTTGAGTAAGGAGGAGGCCGGTATGCTGGCGGGATGGCTGGAGGAGTCGGATGAAAACCGGGCTTATTTCAGGGAGTGTCTCGCCAGACGGGAGCTGCCCGCGTCGGCCAAGGCGGAGCGGGAATGGGCGCGTTTCGCAGCCCGCAACAAGATCCTGTTCGCTGTCCCCGAGGTCGCCGGACGGCGCCGGAGTCGGTTCCTGCGCTATGTGGCGGCGGCCGCCGTGGTTGCGGCGGGCGTTTGCGCCGTGTGGTTCTGGCAGCGCACCCCCGATGTCGCGTCCGAAGCCGGGGCCGGGGCGGAGATCAGCGCCGCACAGCCCTTGGAATACCGCACGGCGTGCGGCGAGAGGCTCGACATCGTGCTGCCCGACGGGTCGAAGGTCTGCATGAATTCCGAGGCGACGCTCACCGTGGACCCGGGATTCGGGAAGGCGACGCGCGAGATCGAGTTCGACGGCGAGGCGTTTTTCACCATTTCGCCCGACAAAAACTGTCCGTTCATCATCCACAGCGCCAACAACAACTATACGGTGCTGGGAACGTCGTTCAACCTGCAATCCTACGCCCGGGAGAATTTCGCCGTGGTGACGCTCCATACGGGGTGTTTGCAGGCGCAGGCCCGGAAGGACGTCATCATCCTCGACCCCCTCGACACGGCGATCGTCTTCTGGATCGCAGCCTCGGCCCTGTCGTTCATCCTCGCGCTGTTCGTCTCGAAGAAGTCGCACGCGTAAGAACCTTCAGACTGAAACGATGTGCGTGCGATTCGATCTCATGCGCCCTTGCGGCGTGAATCGCTATGCGCTGGCCCTTGTTGCCCGGGCGCCGGCCGGGGATGGGGCCTTGCTGTCAATGTGACGAGCGGTGCAAGTGGGGGGGCGAACAAAACGAAAATGAAAAACCGCAGCCGATTGACAATCAGCTGCGGTTTTGTTTTCGTGTGCCCAGGACAATATTTGAAAGTTGCACTTTTGAGCCTTTTGTAAATACGTTGATATTTAACTATTTGTAGGTATATTGCAAAGATAATCAATATATTGTAATTGTCGATAAAATTGTGTAATATTGCAAAAGATTTCATTGTGTGGTGCAAGTGTGGTGCAAATTTTCTAACTTGCACCACGGAATTAACAGATTTTGTAATATGGCATCGGTTACGGCTTTTATACGGGTATCAAGAAAACGAATAGATCGGGCAAATGTTCGCTTTCGGTTACGGGACGGTCGAAATATTCAATTATTTCACGCTTCCGAATTGGAGGTTAACCCATCCGATTGGGATGCTACCCGACAGGAGATTAAGGCAAAGGTTCTTTATGATGCGGAAAAACGGGCCTTGTTCAACAAGGCGGTGGCCGACCGTAAGAATATGATGTTAGAGATATATAATGCCGCACCCAGTACAGAGACTTTGACATCCGATTGGCTGGACCAAGAGATTGACAAACACCTGCATCCTGAGAAATATATCATCGAGGAACATTGGCAAACCTTTTTCGAGGCTTACGAAGAGTTTATCGAGAAGCGCAAGTTGTCCGATTGGCGGGTGCGGGCTATTCAGGTCGTAATCCGAGCGTTGAGGCGGTATGAATTGTATGCCCGCCGGACGATGGATAGTCGGTTTGCGCTCGATTTTGATACCGTGACGCCGTTGGTGTTACGGGACATCGAGGAGTTCCTTCGCAATGAATACACCTTCTGCGACCAATACCCCGAAATCTACGAGGCCGTTCCCGAAAGCCGGAAACCTCAGCCAAGAGGGCAGAATACGATCAATGGAATACTGACTAAACTGCGTACTTTCTTCATTTGGGCGAATGACGTAGGCAAAACGACTAATAACCCTTTTCGGAATTATCCCGTGGAGGAGTGTATATACGGGACACCATACTATATTACGATTGACGAGCGTAACAAGATTTATCATACCAATCTTACCAGGCATCCGCAGCTCGCAATTCAGCGGGATGTATTCGTTTTTCAATGTCTGATAGGTTGCCGTGTGGGCGATCTTTATAAGTTGACCCGAGATAATTTGATAAATGGAGCGGTTGAGTATATTCCCCGCAAAACAAAGGACGGCCACCCGGTGACGGTCCGTGTACCCCTTAACTCGATAGCACATGAAATATTGAACCGTTATGCAGATTATGCCGGCTCGTCGCTTTTTCCACTTATGGCCGAACAGCAATATAACAAAGCGATTAAACGGATTTTTCTCGCTGCGGGGTTGAAACGTAAAGTAACGATCCTGAATCCTCTGACCCGGGAGGCGGAGCAACGTCCTATTTGGGAGGTGGCCTCGTCGCACCTCGCTCGTCGGGCGTTCGTTGGAAACCTCTACAAGCAGGTGAAAGACCCGAACTTGGTGGGGGCGTTGTCTGGCCACAAGGAAGGAAGCCGGGCATTTGCCCGTTATCGGGACATCGACGATGAGATGAAAAACGAACTGGTTAAAATGTTGGAGTAGCTATGACGCAGATAGAACAAGTGGCCGACAGACTGGCCGCATATGTAAATGGATTAGTCAAGAACCCGGAAAGCCTTATTGTTGATTTATCCGATTTATGGGCGTGGACTACAAATAATAGCTCGTATTCCTGGTATTCATTACCTGACGATGTTGCCTATAAATCATTACCTGCGTGGCGAGGTAAGTTCGGAAAAGATACGGTTTGTTTTGCATGTCCTGGGATGGCTCTATTTATTGAATGGATATACCCGAAAATAAATAATGCAGAGCAACGAGATTATTATAAAGGCTTGTTTTACAAAGGATATATTGAGGGACTAAATGACTTTGAACATCAGTATAATATGCGTTGTGGCGATGATTTGGCTCCAATATTAGAGAATAAAAGATGCATATTGTTTGGTTACTATTCGGAAATTAGAGCCAAATATAAAAACTGCAAGGGCTTTTCTGCGGATGTAATAGAGAAAATGGGATATAATTCTGCCTTGATGTTGTCGGCAGCTTATAAATTGAGATTAATGGATAAGGCATTGACAGCTATTGGGGCTTCGCAGACTATAGTGATAGCACCTACGGGAGTTCAAAAACCTGCGCATTTCTCCGTTAATAAGTCCTATGGAGAAATACAGCATGTATTGACAGCCTTGCAAGAGCGGGGGTTTGTTTCTTATGGCACGACTATTGAAACGTTCTATTATCGAATGACCGGTGACGGTATGCCGATGAGCAATAAAATAGAATGGGTAAAGAAGGGAAAGAAACGGAAAAAAGATATAAGTAAAAGCAGCCTTGTTTATTTTCTTAAAACATTTGCAAATTATAATGTAGACCAAACTTTGGATTGCAGAAATAGGATTGATGAAATATTTGGCATTTCATTACCTACTTCAACAATCACTCGAATTTCGAATTGTGAGTATAAAACGGAAATAGACGATATAGTCTCCATTCGCAGGGAGATCGTCGAAATTTAGGCATTCCAGAACGCAAATACGCTCGATAAAAGACAAAGAGAGCCGGAATAATTCCCGGCTCTCGTCATTTCGTCGTTATTCGGTGGCGTGCCCCGTCATTCCTTTACTGCTACTGTCATTTTGCCGATGGACTGAATGATCGATGCGGCGGCTTCGTCTACGGTGAAAGAGATCGCCGGCGCTTGCTGGATGTCTTTGCCGTTGGTTGTCACATCCTGGCGGTCGGCAAGATGAAGGACACGGGCAACGATTCCCGAATCGTACTGTCCACATAATGCGCCCTCCAACTGGTCTGCCTCGATAGCCACTCGCACGTGCGTAAGGAGGTCGCAAAACTCGTCTTCGTATCGGCGGAATGTGTCTTTGCTGATCTTTGCAAATTGGCAGAATCCCACTAATGTCAGGGGACGCTGTGTTGGAACCGCAATTATTTCCCCTGCTGAAACCTTGTTGATGTAAACCGGATTCGCTTTCACCCATTCGACATACTCTTCGAACTTGGCTTCAAGGGCTTCGGGGGTATATGCACGAGGGCGGCCCACTTTGCAGGCTGTTCCCGTACGCTTTATTTCATTCTTCATATAGATTAATGGTTAATAAATTAAGCCGACTTTGCTTTCTGGGATACTGCCACCTGCCGGCGCACGGCGTCGTTCTCCTGAATTCCCAGAATGACAGGATTGTAATTAATTTTCTCGGTTCCCGTGTTTTCAGGGGCGGAGATAGACAGATACAGATCGCCGTCCTCCTCGTACAGATCGACATAAAGACGGGAATCGTAATCGACGATATAGGGCGTTCCGTTCGATGTTATGGCATACGCTGTGCCGTTAATGCCGTCCGCTTCTGCAACCCATTGGCTGTCTTCATTCTTGCCGTCCAAGCGCAGATAATACGTTGCTGCCACCACTCCGTCCACTTTCAGTTTCAGCAGTTGGCAGTCGCAGATGTCGTTTTCGCCTGTTTCTACCGAATATATGGCGAATATCTGCCCGAATTGGGCTATATACACCGGCTTCGTGTAGTCGAGGTTGTAGAGATCGAGAGCCGTGAGTTTTGCCCGAATGGTGATGATCCGCAGACGGTCCACGACTTTCTGGTAGGAGGCGTATCGGGTCTTTACAATGCCTTCCTCGCCGCCGAACTTCATCCACGGATCGAATACGCCAATACATCGGGCAATGCCCGACATAAACGCTCCACGCCCCGATAATATCCGTGGCGAACACTCCGAATAAGTGATATTCTCCTTGTCTTCTGTACTGTGATCCTCGTAGATCGGCACCAATGCACAATTCACCTCGTTTGTAGTTGCGTTCTCCGACGCCGAGAAAGGCAGCGACACAAGTTCCGTTTCTTTCTCGATGTTCTCGTTTCGGATCGTGATGGTTCCGTATGTGTCGGTCTTTACATCGTCGTCGTTGTCGTAGTCGAGGATGTTGCTTTGGGCGAGGTCATCGATGGTGAAAATCGATGCGTCGGGCATATCCACCCGGTGAAAATCGTTCAGGATAACCCGGTCGCTCCAGTCGATGATGTCGTTTTTCTGAACATTGGCGATTATGTCATCGATGCTTATCAGCTTGATCGTGTTAGGGCTGTCCTTGTCCGCATAGGCGAATAACCCGTTCATAGACATCAGGGCGAGGATAAAATCGCCTTGCGAGATGTCGGGTAGGTTGGGGGCGACGGGGAATCTTGTAGGGAACGCACAATCGGTCCAATTTGCCCAAATATTTACTGTTAATGGAGTTGAATATGGGTTTGATATATATATTTCACCTGCTGGATCTTCATAATGAAGTAAAATTTCGGTGTTTTCTATTAACGGATAAGTTATATCAAGCGGCACAAAATTGAATCTATATACATTAACTCCATCACCAGTAGAGCCAACCAGTTCTACATTGTATGATGTACCTAATATTGTGGATTTTACTATTTCGGAATTACCATCCAATTCAGTAAGCATTATATGCATCTCCTTGGGATCTCCCCATTCTGGCGGCCTATGTGTAAAATATCCATATGCTCCTGTTCCATTACTCGGTTTAATCGTAATATGTACTGATAAATCCGTTTTATTAAATTTTGTAGTACAAGATCCATATGCTATCTCATGCGGGTCTTTGATTATATTACCCCGGCCTAATACACCGTATATTTGATTCTTAAAATTTGTGCTATTAGCCGTAAATCGCAATGCTTCTGCCTCATTCGATATTTCATCCCCATTTTTTGATACAAGCGGAATAATAGGTCCGAGGTTTTTGCTGTATGCCAACCGATCCTTTCCGTCGATGGCAATTCCGTTATACTTTTCGATAGCCGAAAGAATTGTTTTCACCTGCACGGACGGGTGCAAATACTTGGGGTTCGACAACCCCATTCCGAAATTCACGCCCCAAAACGCTACGCCGGGGTATTCATTGGTCGTATTTCCTTCTAAAATGGTCGTGTTTTCGTTCCAGTCGATGCGCTCCGCTTCGAGTTCTTCCAGTTGCGGCCCCAAATCCCGCAGGCCGTTATCAAACAGAGGCTGAAAGTTATCCACGTTGCCCCACGTAAGCGTTACATTGATCGTATCCGCAATATCCGTTACCACGGCGAACCCCTGCGTGAACAGTGGCACCCCGTCCTGGTACAATGCCGCCGGGAGGCGCACATACGGAGCGTCGGCATCCACATCCGGACGGGCTGCCTGACCGATAGCCTGCATATTCGTAGGCGTAGGCGGCAGCGCAATATTGTAGGAACGGTTCGACTGGATGCTGTCGAGGCTCGAAAATATTGGGCTTTGATAGAGCAGGGTTACGACTTCGTCACTCGACAGGTCGCACAAAATATCATTGATATAAAGTTCGTAGGTCGTCATATGTAGTTATTTTTCTAATATTTGATTTAACAATTAAAATTCCGGAGCGTTTAAGTATTAGCTCCTCTTGCTTCCGTTCGTACTCTTCGCACCTGCGCCGGGTACGCTCCAGCAGCAGCGCCAATTCGGACCGGTTCAGACATATCGTTAAATTGCTTTCATCCCTTGCGCCTCCCCTACGTTTCCCCTTTGGCCTAGTTCTGCTCATATTCCCCGATAAGGAAATACACCTCGGAAGGAACCGGACGACTGTTTATGGTTACTTCACTAACTCCAACGGTAAGGGTTGCACCGTCATGCTTGAATGATTTGCACGGCACAAATGCCGTCTTTTTCTTGGGCTGTGTCATAATCTTTTTCTGTTTTATTATTGGTTTCATACCGTTTGGGGCGGGTGGGGTAACAAGGTAACACCCCTATATAGGGGGTTGTTACCTGTTACCCGCCTCCCACAAGCCCGTAACGTAACATAGATATTTAGAAAGGTCCATCACTTAATTCAGGTTGTATGACCTCAATTTGAGAGATTGGAAGATAATAGCCTCCGGCCTGGTTCTTTACGATACATCCAGCTTTGGCCGCCCGTGAAATCTTCACCTTTGCGCTACCTTCTTTCGCATTAATCCGCTCAACCAACAGCGATACCAATTCCGAATGCGCATAAACCTTTCCTGCGTCCATGATCTCAGTAAAAACATTCTCTTTAGGCTGAGGTGCTGGAATGCCACATAACTCCGGAAGCCCGGAAGTGTTGATCTGAAATGCGAACTCTGTGAAAGGCTCATTACGACAGTACTGCGGGCCGACTGTCGAGGTGTCACCATCTGCTTTTACCAGCATCACCGTTTCCGATTTACGTAGGAGTGCAGAGCCGAGGTGCCCTCGGGCCTTATCGCCCCCGGGGTTTGTATGGAGCACACAAAGAATGTGGTTATCGTATTCCGAACTCCAGCGCATCAACTCACAAGTCAGGGCCTCCGATTCATGCAGATCGTTTGGATCATTGCAAAGGTCCGCCACGCCGTCGAGAATCAGCAGATCGGGTTTATACCGACGTAATATTTCACCCGCAACCTCCCGGCGCTGGTCAGGCGTCAGCTCACGCAGAGCAGCCACAACGAGCTGATCGTGATTGCGGTCTGTCGGCAAATCAATACTGCGCAGAATCCGCCGGGCGACCTTATGAACGTGAGGGCGGCTCTGTTCGGTATCAATGTATACTATTTTCCCAGTCGCAGGTGTATCAAACCCCAGAAAATCGGACGAGGAGAGGAACCCGGAAGCAATGGCGGCGGTCAGGAAGGTTTTGCGAGACTTGGCCAGCCCGACAACTGTGGAAACATTACCCCGAGAAGCGATCAGATTGCCCCAAATTCGCACGATCGGTTGCGGGTCGGGCAGATGCTCCGCCAAGTCGATAATAAGCGCAGAAATGTCTATTTTGGACGATTCGGGCTTATTCATGATAACATCATCTACAAATCCCATATCCCTCACACTTTGAAGTTATCCAATCCATCGATAATATGCCGAAAGGTCAACCGGGCAACGCCCTTATCGCTTCGAATACAGCGGCCGATTTCCAGCAATTCATAAAGGTCTTTCTGCGGGTCCTCCAGCTTGGTAGTATAAACCAAATCGACCAAATCCACTCGTTCAATCTCGGAGCGATTAGTGAGGCGCATTCCGACGATCAGCACATCGGCGGGTTCCTCGACATGCAACGCCTTGTAGAGCGTATCTCGCAGTAAAATCAATAACTGATTATCGACCTTGCTGTCGTTCAGGTCCACGCAATTTTCCAGAGCGGCGATCTGCTCCTTCAGCTTATTAATGACATATGGCTTTGCATCCGGCCGCTGACGATAGCGAGCCAACTCTTGCATTTTGTCAAGTTTAATTGTTTCGAGAGTCTCCATAGGTCATTTCGTTTGGGAATGTTTCGCCGTACCACTCGACGAAAGTTGTGAAATCTTTGGCAACGAAATATAAGCCACCTGCCCGCTCAATAGATACCTGATAACGGCGTTGTGCCTTGGTTTGGAGGTCGTGGCCGATCTTCACCTCAATTTTGACACTCCGACCTGCAATCGTGGCCGATATGTCTGCGCTTCCCTTCGTGGCATTCGATTTGCGCCATACAATCTGTCCACCTCTTTGTTCGGGCATTCCCGTCGTGTTTATTCTTTCAGCCTGGCCGCCATTGTAGCGAATGTAATCCACAATACATTTCGTCAGGCCGTTCGCTGTATTATCCCGATATGGCTGTGGCGGGATGGCATACTCAGGAAAATCCGGATGTTCCCGGCGGAAATGGTCGAGGGCTTGCCGTTCGAGGTCCTTGACCGCCTGCGGCTTCTGATAGCGAGGTTTATTCATGGCTGACGGCCTCCTGCCCGCTGAACAACGTAGGTTTTGTATTGATCGGTTCCAGCCAATAGAGTTTGCAGCCTGTATTTAATCGGGTATCCCGAACCAGATAATCGGATAGGTGGCGTCGAAGGTCGGAAATGAATTTTCGGGCATCATTGAAACCTGCAATCCGATTGATTTCTTTCGCCGTGAATCGCTGGCCCTCCTTCATCATTTGAAGAACCATGCTTTTCAGTTGGGGAAGTCGCAATTCTTTCGTATCTTTGCTCTGTATTGGGGCGGCTACGGCCGCTTTTTTTGCTTTCATTGTGCTGCCCTCCCGTTGTTAAGCATCCGACGAACATCCGACATCCTGTAACGACGCCTACCGCCGATTTCGATAGGCACGAGCAGGCCCCGTTTTGCCCATCGCCAAAGGGTCGATAAATCGACGTTGAGCAATTCCGCCACCTTTTCCCGACTGGGATAGGATTCTACGGATTGGTCTGTGATGAGTTGCTCCAACTGCTCTTTTGTCCTTGCGACAAGAGCCTCGTTTGCTTCGATCAAATCGGATACTTTGACCGAAATAATGGCATCAGGACAAGCCTTTGCCAAGGCGATTAAGTTTGCCTCCATAATTTTGATATTATTTTTTATGGAGTTCCGTCCTTCCACTACACTTTACGGGGTGTGCTTGTTTGACGGGCCCAGCGAAAGCCGTAAATCATTCACTATCGGACATTGCAAAAATCGGCAGGAAGTTGCGGGGAAACAATATGGGGTGAACTGGATAATCCCATTCACCCCATTCCAAAAGCTATGCGATGCTACCTTTACATTGCGAATAATCCCATTAAAGCATTCATCAAGCACTTACGTGTTATCCAAAGAGTAAACGCCGCCAAATCGGCTATTTCTTTGTTGTCGGCTTGAATCCTATCGGTTGGAAGGGTTTGCGAGCTTGCGGCACTTTGATCGACAATGCTGCGATGGCTTGGTAGATGTTATCGAGTTCCTTGCGCATATCCTCCGATAGATCGCTGACCGCTTCGGCATTGTCTGCATCAGCTCGTTCAAGTAGTGCCAATTTTGCCCGGATTTCGGCCAATTCTGCTGTGATCTGGGTTGTGGTCGTAATGTAGTTGCGCATCGCCACGAAAGCCCGCATAATGGCGATATTTGCATTAATGGCTATGTCACTATTCAATAATCCGGATAACATTGCGACACCTTGTTCGGTAAACGCATACGGCATTTTACGGATTCCGCCCCAACTTGATGTCACAAATTGTGATTTCAAGTTTGCAAACTCTTGATTTGTAAGTTGAAACATAAAATCGGGAGGAAATCGTTTGTTGTTACGTTTTACTGCCTGATTTAATGCGCTTGTTGTTACTTGGTAGAGTTCGGCCAAATCACGATCCAGCATTACTCGCTGGCCTCGGATTTCGTAAATCTTGCTTTGGATAGGTTGTAATTCCATAGTTTTCTGTCTATATACCTTGGGTAACAGGTAACAACCCCCTATATAGGGGTGTTACCTTGTTACCCCGGATAGAAATATATGTAATGCGCCGGCGTCTCCGTTACTATTCTCCCTTCTCCACTTTGATAAGTTTGCCGCAATGCGGGCAGGTGATTGTGTTCGTCGGATTCGCAAGCAATTCCGATGGAGTACAACCAATGGCAGCCGCAATCTTTTCAAGTTTTTCAACGGTGGGATTCCCGTTGATTGATTGACTTAAAGCGGACGGGAGTATGCCCATACGTTTTGCCACTTGTTCGACGCTAAAACCGTGAGCCTTTATAGCCTCTTTAATTCTCAAATTAGCCATATCTAAATAGAGTTTTGCGAGTTGTTTATAATGCAAATATATATAAAATTAGGTTTATGCGAAATAATTTGCGATAAAATTAGGTTTGACGGATATTTTTTTGATGAAATATTTGGTTATTATATTAGAAATATCTAATTTTGCATTGTGGTAAATAAGATAAACCTAATTAATATAACCATGAAGGCAACCTACAACAAATCGAAGATCATGCGCAACGCCTGGTATCTGAAAAAGGCCAACGCCTCGATGTCGTTCTCGACCTGCCTGCGCAAGGCTTGGCGTAACGAGAAGCTGGCGGTCATGACGGCGATAATCGAGAACCGCCCGATGGAGGAGCCGAAGGTTGCGGAATGGCATCCGCTGGCAAATGTTCCGGCCGACTATTACGGCAACAGCAGAACGTACTACGGAGACTAATCAACAACTGCATAGATCAATGAAAAAGCAAGATTTATCAACCATCATGAGCCGGGCGTGGCATATCGCCCGTGCTACGGGTAAAGCCTTCGCCGTATGTCTATCGAAGGCGTGGCAGCTTTATCGACTGACGAAGCGGATGCGGGCGGGTGTCGTTCGGTTCGCCTATGAGAAAACTGACGGAACATTGCGTAAAGCTACGGGTACGTTACATGAGGTGGCCTCGATGGTAAAGGGAACAGGCCGCCCCGACGATGGCCGCACGGTCAGATATTACGATGTTGAGGCGAGCGGGTTCCGGTCGTTCCGGGCCGAAAGTTTGATTACCATATACGGGCTATGATCTACGAACTATCCTTTGAAGGGCACACGCTGGGATATTTTCCCACCGAGGCCGAAGCCGTCCGCAGGGCCGGGTATCTGCCCAAAGGGCACTATACGGTCCGTGAATGGGCCAAAGACGGCGATTTTATGATGTTTGATCCCTCTATCAATAACGAATATGAATACACAGCCAAATAAACCTTTCGACTTTAACAGCCTTTCGGACCTCTATGAAAAAGCCAGCGAAGCCCGATTTCAATTACTCAAAGAGCGTCATGAATTAGTCATGGAAAATTTTGAATTGCGGATGCAGCTGCGGGAACTTCGGGCGCAGGTATTGCCGAGCAAGCCCATCCATAAGCCGAAAGGATTGTTAATGAAACTTACCCGATAAACAACTATTACGTTATGAATGTAGATCAGATTTTACGACGGGGCGATAAGATGATGGCGGAAACAGAAGCAGTAATACGTCGAGGGGAAGATATTGTCGCCAAATTGGAAAGCGGAGATCTAAAACCGGAGGACCCGCAGGTAAAAGAAATATTGTCCCAGCTTAAAGAGCGTGTGAGGATCAACGCCGATTTTAATACCGAGCTACAACGGTTAGCCGGGGAGCACGAGAAAATAACAGCCGGGCATTGAGGCTTCGTTATACCACTACTTGCCCCAGCCGTCAATCCGGGCGGCTGGGTTTGCTGTTGCTGGCCTGCTGGTCTTTTGCCAAAACGCCCAAAGGTTGCCCCAAGGTAAAACAAGCGTAAAACGGAAATACGTCAAGGTTAGGGCAAGGGTATTTGGTGGCCGATAAATCGACTTAAAAACGACTTGATGACACAAAGGTTGCACAAAAGGAAAACGTCAATCTGACGGTGTGATTACCGACGCTCTAACGATTCGTTATGCCGGCTGGATAAAGCCCCCAACGAATCCATGGTGGGATTCGTTTTCGTCTGCTGAATTTTCAGCAGTCGTTTCCCCAAACGGTGGGGCGAATCAGCATCAGCGAAATTTTTCCCTCACGTTCAACGAGGGAGAGATTTCCTCGGTTGAATGATTATTTACGGGATAAGATCGGCGGCCGGTTTTTCGGCTGCCAGATAAAAAAGTAAGAGCACTTATACGTCAAGGTTACGCCAAGGGTAAAAGGGTTAGATCAGGGTGAGGCTCACTAAACGGAAATTTCCGCCCATTGCGTCAAGGGTAGTACAAGGGTAAAACGGGGAGGTTACGGGGGGGGGCAGATCAACTAAGCGCAATTTTGCGCTCAGTAGGGTCGAACGGGATCAACGAACGCAATTTTGCGTTGGTTGCCGGGGTGTGTGGAACCTGATGTTAATATTATGAGTGGTGCAAATGTGGTGCAAAATAGAAATGAAAAATCGCAACCGATTGATAATCAGCTGCGATTTTATTTCCGTGTGCCCAGGACAAGACTCGAACTTGCACGAACGTAATTGTTCACTACCCCCTCAAAGTAGCGTGTCTACCAATTTCACCACCTGGGCATTGCTCTCCCGAATCAACTTTCGGGAGTGCAAATATAGGCACTATTTTGCGATTCGCAAAATTTTTGCGGAAAAAACGACAAAATTTGCATGGGGACCGCCCGGGTCGTTCTGCGGCGGTCCCGGAATGCTTTATTTGAGCGTCATCTCCTTGAGCAGGTAGCCCGCTCCGCCGACACGGTCCACAACGAACAGCACGTAGCGGATGTCCACGGCGATGTTGCGGCAGATCGCAGGGTCGAAGGCGATGTCGCTCATCGTCGAACGCCACGTGCGGTCGAAATTGATGCCGATGAGTTCGCCCCCGGCGTTCAGCACCGGCGATCCCGAATTGCCGCCCGTGGTGTGGTTCGTCGCCAGGAAGCAGACCGGCACGGTCCTGCGGCCGTCGATCACCGTGCCCCAGCGGCCGTAGTTCTTCGATGCGTAGAGGTCGCGCAGCGACTGCGGAATGTCGTAGTCGTAAATTTCGGGATTGTCCTTGGCGATGATGCCGTCGAGCGTCGTCTGCGGTTTGTGGTATTCGCCGTCGGCGTACTCGTATCCGGCCACGGAGCCGTAGGCCACGCGGAGCGTCAGGTTGGCGTCGGGATAGAAGGCCCGCTCGCGGTCCCATTCGCGCAGACCCTTTATATAAGTAGTATAAAGTTCGTTGAGGATTTTGCTGTTGAGGTTGCGCAGCGACTTGGTTCCCAGCATCCACGAGATGTGGTCGAGCATGCGTTTGGTCTCCTCGCGCAGTCTGACTGCGGGTTGCATGGCCACGCTGTCGGAGCCTTCCCATACGGCCTCGAAAAGGGCGTCGGCGTAGGCTTCCGGCGATTTGTAACGGGCCATGCCTTCGGCGTAGGAGGGCGTGCGGTAAACCTTCGGGCAACGGCCGTATTCGCGGAACGCATGGCGCCAGAGCGCCTGCTCGGCGAACTTGCGCCGGGCGAAGCACTCTTCGGCCCGTTCTTCGGGGGTGTAGGCTGCCGGCAGCGTCGAGAGCGTTTCGCGCGTGATTTCGTAAGCGAAATAGGCGTCCATGATCCGGTCGTACTCGGCGCGCAGGCCCATCACTACGCCGGCGTATTCGGGACGTCCCACGGACCACAGTCCGAACTGCGTCTCGTAATCGAATTTCGCTGCGACGGTTCCGCGGCGGTCGATGCCCAGCGCTTCGCCCTGCCATTTTTTCCAGGCGTTGGCGATCGAGGCGTGCTTGGCGGCGTAGTGGATGCGCAGCGCGGGGTCGGACTCCTGCGCTTTGGTGATGATGTCGAGACGGCCCGTGCGGACGGCGATCTTGGCCGGGTCGGAACGCTCGGCGATGTAGGCCACGGCGTCGGAGAGGATGTACTCCTGCGTGTTGCCCGGGAAACCGTAGATCATCGTGAAATCGCCCTCTTTAACCCCTTTCGTGGATATGCTGAAGTGTTTTTTCGGACGGTAGGGGACGTTCTGGGGCGAGTAGGCCGCCGGACGGTTGTCCTTCGAAGCGTAGACGCGGAACATCGAGAAATCGCCCGTGTGGCGGGGCCAGATCCAGTTGTCGGTGTCGCCGCCGAACTTGCCGATCGACGAGGGCGGCGCAGCCACCAGGCGCACGTCGTCGAACTGCTCGTAGACGAACAGGAACTGCTGGTTGCCGTAGTACATCTGTTCGACCGAGGCTTTGTAGCCCGTGCCTTCGGCCTTGGCCTTTTCGACGATCTGCGCGGCCGTCTCGCCCGCGGCGATCCGGTCGGTCACCTCCTCCATGCGGACGAGGAAGCGGACCCAGAGTTTTTCGTTGGGCAGCTCCTCGGCCCGCGACATGGCCCAGAAACCGTTGGTCAGGTAGTCGTGCTCGACGGTCGAATGTTTCTGGATGGCGTCGTAGCCGCAGTGGTGGTTGGTGAGCAGTAGGCCTTCGGGCGAAATGAGTTCGCCCGTACAGCCGCCGTTGAAGAGTACGACGGCGTCTTTCATCGAGGCCTTGTTGATCGAGTAGATGTCCTCGGCCGTGAGGCGGAAGCCTTTTGCACGCATGTCGTCGATGCGTTCGGAGATCAGGCTCGGGAGCCACATGCCCTCGTCGGCCAGCGCAGGCAGGAGGGCAAGGGCGGCGAGCAGGGTCAGCAGGGTGCGTTTCATGGATTCAAAAATTTATCTAATTCGGTGTATACTTTCTGGATGGGAAGCCCCATGACGTTGTAGAACGAGCCTTCGATGCGCTCGATGGCGGCGTAGCCGATCCACTCCTGAATGCCGTATGCCCCGGCCTTGTCGAAGGGTTGGAAGGTGTCGACATAGTAGGCGATCTCCTCGTCGGTGAGCGTGCGGAACCAGACATAGGTCAGCGAAGTGAAGTGGGTCATCCGCGCGGCGGAGCGCAGGGTGACGCCGGTTGTGACCAGATGATGCGCGCCCGACAGGATTTTCAGCATGCGGCGGGCGTCGTCGCGGTCGCGGGGTTTGCCGAGAATCTCCCCTCCGTGCCATGTCGAGCCTTCGGCCGTCATCCGGAATTCGCCGCCGGACAGCACGACGGTGTCGGCCGTGAGCAGGATGTCGTTTTCGAGCAACGGAACCGGATAGGCTTCGCTTTTGAGCGTCGAGAGGTACTCCGAAACGCCGATAAGCGGAAGGTCGTCGGGATAGGTCTCCTCGCAGTCGAATTTTTCGGCCAGCTCGTAGGGCAACCCGCAGCCGGTCATCAGCTCCCGCCGCCGTGGCGACTGCGACGCCAGCAGCAGGCGGTAGGGTTTGAGTTTGTCGTTGAGCAGCATGTATAAAGGTGAAAAGTTAAAGGTGAAAGGTGAAAAGTTTTACGGAGCGGTTCTGCATTTTTTTTCGATTTCGGAACAATCGTTTTTCAAGGTTCATCTGATGTCGAAATTTAACAGTTCGCGTCCTTCGAGCGCAGCGCGCAGCGTGTCGCCGGGGCGGACGGGGCCCACGCCGGCTGGCGTTCCGGTGTAGAGCAGGTCGCCCATGCGCAGGGTCATGTACCGCGACACCGTGGCGATGATTCGGTCGACCGTGAAGAGCATCTCCGCCGTGTCGCCTCTCTGGCGGCGCTCCCCGTTCACGTCGAGCGTGAAGTGCAGCCGCTGCACGTCGCCGCCCAGCTCCTGCAAGGAGACGAATTCCGGCGAGATCGCCGCCGAGCGGTCGAAAGCCTTGCAGCTCTCCCACGGAAGCCCCTCGGCGATGGCCCGCCGCTGGAGGTCGCGGGCCGTGAAGTCGATGCCCAGTCCCACCTCGTCGTAATAACGGTGGGCGAAACGCTCGGCGATGGCCTTGCCCACGCGGTTGATCCGCACCACCAGTTCGCATTCGTAGTGCACCTCCTGCGAGAACGACGGGATGTAAAACGGGTCGTTGTTGCGCAGCAGCGCCGTGTCGGGCTTGAGGAAGAACATCGGTTCCTCGGGGAGTTTTCCGCTGTCGTTGAGCTGTTCGTGCAACTCGGCGGCATGTTCGGCGTAGTTGCGGCCTATGCAGATGATTTTCATGCTCTCTCCTTATTTATTGTGGTCGTAGCGCTGTGCCCGGACCACCATCCAGATCACGTAAACCGGCAGGTAGACAGCGAGGATTATGGAAAAAGCCTCCTGTTGGCCGGTCAGTTCGAGTATTGTTGTAAATAAAATCAATAAACCTCCGATTATCACCAGGTGTCGTCGCATGAACGACGAAAGACCGTCGATGTCGACGTTTTTGCGTTTCTCCTTCGGCAGGGTGTTGTAACCCGAGATCAGCATCGGGAACCGTTTGACCAGCAGGCTGCATACGATTACAAATGCTCCGGCGAGCAGAGGAGCGAGCGGGTCGTTCATCGGAAGCTATTTTATTTTCTGTGCGTGTAGTTCTGCGACCATCCGTGCCGCAAACCGTTCGCTGGCTCCCGGGCCTCCGATGATCGTTTTCAGTTCGCCGAAGTCGGCGAGCATCTTTCCGCGCTTGCTGCCGCCGCGCAGGATCGCCCGCAGCTCGCGTTCGGCGCGGTCGACCGAGAAATCCGACTGGATGATCTCGGCGACGGCCTCGCGCCCCAGGTTCAGGTTCACGAGCGACACCCAGGGGACCTTCAGCACGTAGGGCCGCAGCCAGACCTGCCACCACACCGTGCGGTAGACCACCACTTCGGGAATGCCCAGCAGGGCCGTTTCGAGCGTCGCCGTGCCCGACGTCACCACGGCCGCCTCGGCCGCCGCAAGCGTCTCGTAGGTCTGGTCGCAGACGTAGCGGATGTCGCTTCCGGCTGTGTATTGTTCGTAAAGCGCCCGGTCGAGCCATGCGACGCCCGCCACCACGAACTGGCGCTCGGGGAATTTTCGCGACAGCGCGGCCATTAGCGGCAGGTTGTCGCGGATCTCGTTCCGGCGGCTGCCGGCCAGCAGGGCGACGATCGGGCGTTGGTCGAGGGAGTTGCGGCGGCGGAACTCCTCGGGCGTCGGGAGCGTCGTCCGCCGGGCCTCGATGGCGTCGACGAGCGGGTTGCCCTCGAAAACGGGCGTGATGCCGTGTTTCGGGAAATAGGTGCGCTCGAAGGGGAAGATGATGAAGAGCCGGTCGACGTATCTGCGGATCGCCTTCACCCGCCATTCGCGCCACGCCCAGACCTTCGGGGCGATGTAATAGAAGGTGCGGATGCCGTGCTCTTTGGCCC
>ERZ773228.767-NODE-767-length-36357-cov-4.173599_pt1 | contig 36357 bp, 28 predicted proteins | sample MGYA00580524_ERZ773228 | MGnify/ENA primary metagenome ERZ773228 (study PRJEB29015, sample SAMEA2737768) | human gut metagenome | biome: human gut; feature: human-associated habitat; material: faeces | place: China | collected 2012 ... | reverse complement strand
CCGAATTTCTCGAGGATGTGCTTCTCCACCGAGCCGGAGTTTACGCCGATGCGAATTGGCAGATGGCGTTCCTTTGCCGCCTTCACGACTGCCTGTACGCGGTCCGCGCCGCCGATGTTGCCCGGATTCAGGCGAATCTTGTCCACGCCGGACTCGATCGCCGCCAGCGCGAGACGGTAGTCAAAATGAATGTCCGCGACCACCGGCAGCGGCGAGCCGGCGCAGATTTCGCGCAGCGCCTCCGCCGCCTGCATATCCGGCACGGCACAGCGAACAATGTCGCAGCCCGCGTCCGCCAGTGCGCGAATCTGCGCCAGAGTAGCCTGCGCGTCGCGCGTGTCCGTGTTGGTCATGGACTGCACCGCGATGGGCGCGCCGCCGCCAACCAATACGTCCCTTATCTTGATTTGCTTTGTTATTTTCATAGCTCTAACCTCTCACAAATGGAAAATGGAGAATGGAGAATTGTGGTATCGCGCTATGCGCCGCACATTCATTTTCCATTTTCCATTCTCAATTCTCAATTACTGCGCATAAAAATGCGCAGTACGTCCTGCCCGGTCACATACACCATCAGCATAAGCAGCAGCATGAGTCCTGCCGCGTGCACATAGCCCTCGTACCTGGGCGGCACGGGCTTGCGGCGGATGCCCTCGATGATGAGGAACACGAGCCGACCGCCGTCCAGTGCGGGCAGCGGCAGCAGGTTCATCACGCCGAGGTTGATCGAGATAAATGCCACAAGCTGGAAGAACGAAATCATGCTGTACTTGGCGGTATCCGCCATGACCTCGGCCACGCCGACCGGACCAGAAAGCTGATCCACGCCGACCTGTCCGCTGACGAGCATGCCCACGCTCGACCAGACGAGCCGCGCGTAGTTGACGGCGGTGCGCACGCTCATGCTGAGGTGCATGCCAAGGCTGTCGGGCAGCTCCGCAAAGGTGATGCCGATGCGCTTGTTGCCGTTTGCGTCCGTGACCGCCGCTTCGAGCTTGACCGCTGGCAGCGTCACCTTTTCGCCGTTGCGGCGCACGGTAATTTCATGCGTGGTCGAACCGGTGCGCGCAAGCGCGGTATCGAAATCCGTCCGCACGAGGATGTGGTAGCCGTCGATTTTGAGAATCTCGTCGCCTGCCTCCAGACCGCCGTCTGCGGCGGCGGTGCTCGCCGGATTGACCTCGCTGATGGTGGAGACGATATAGCCGCCGTTCGGTCCGTTCGGACGCATGACCGCCAGCACGATGAGGAATCCCACGAGGAAATTCATCAGCGCACCCGCACACACGATGAGCATGCGGCGCGGCAGCTTCGCCTTGCCGAAGGCGTGCTCGTTTTCACTTTCACCGTCCTCGCCCTCCATGACGCACGCGCCGCCGAACGGCAGCAGCTTGAGACAGTACAGCGTGCCTTTATGCTCATGCTTGAGGAGGGTCGGCCCCATGCCGATCCAAAATTCGTTGACCTGCACACCGCCGCGTTTTGCGGTGATGAAATGTCCGAACTCATGCACGATGACCAGCACGCCGAAGGCGAGGATTGCCAGAATGATTTGCAGCAAAGCGTAGCTCCTTTCGGTCAGCCGAGCACGATCTCGCGCGCGGCTTTGTCCGCCGCCAGAACGTCGTCCAGCGTGATGTCCTTCTTGTACGGAATGGTATCGAGTGCGTATGCAACGCGCTCTGCGATGTCGGTAAAACCGATCTTACCGTTCAAAAACAGACCGACTGCGGCCTCATTTGCACCGTTGAGCACAGCGCCGCGGTCGCCCTTGAGGGAGGCGGCGTGCTTTGCCAGATTCAGCGCCGGAAACGCCTCATAGTCGGGTGCATAGAACGTCAGCTTTGCGACCTCCGCGAGCGACATGCGCGGTACCTTGCACGGCACACGCTGCGGCCACGTCAGCGCCAGCTGAATCGGCAGGCGCATATCCGGCAGACCAAGCTGCGCGATCACCGCTCCGTCCGCAAACTCCACCGCCGAGTGCACGATGCTCTCGCGGTGGACGACAATTTCGATGTCCTCCGGCGGCAGATCATACAACCACATGGCTTCGATCAGCTCCAGACCCTTGTTCATCATAGTCGCAGAGTCGATCGTGATTTTTGCCCCCATGCTCCAGTTCGGGTGTGCAAGCGCCTGCTCGCGCGTCATGCCACGCATTTCCTCGATTTTTTTGCCGAAGAACGGACCGCCGGAGGCTGTCAGCAGGATTTTATCGATCGGGTTGCCGTTTGCCGCCTGCACGCACTGGAAGATCGCCGAATGCTCGGAATCCACCGGCAGGATGCGCACGCCGTACTGCTTTGCAGCGCTCATCACCAGACCGCCCGCACACACGAGCGTCTCCTTGTTCGCCAGCGCAATGTCCTTGCCCGCCTTGATGGCCGCCATCGTCGGCAGCAGGCCGACCATGCCGACAACCGCCGTTACCACAATGTCCGCACCGCTCTCGGCGGCACAGGCGATCAGACCGTCCATACCGGTCAGAACCTCAATATCCGTGTCCGCCAGCTTGATTTTCAGCTCCTTGGCTGCGTTTTCATCCATCGCGCAGACCATTTTCGGATGCAGGGCACGCGCCTGCTCCTCCAATAAGTTTATGCGCCGGTTGGTCGTCAATGCGACGACTTCGGCGTCGATCGAAGGCAGAATATCGACCGTTTGCGTGCCGATCGAACCCGTTGAACCTAAAATCGCAATCTTCTTCATTATTTTTCTCCTGTTAAACGATTGGGGATAATGGAGAATTGAAAATGGAAAATTGAAAATTATGGTGCCGCCCAAGGGCGGAATTTGATCATCGCGCAAAGCACGATACCACAATTCCCCATTCTCCATTCTCAATTTTCAATTACCAAATGACTCTAAAGAGCAGCTCCGCGAAAGGCGCTACGAACAGCACACTGTCGAAGCGATCCAGCACTCCTCCGTGGCCCGGGAAAATATGTCCGTAATCCTTAATGCCGGTCTGGCGCTTGATGACCGAGAACGACAGGTCGCCGATCTCGCCGAGCACCGCGCCGACTGCGCCGAGCACGACCGCCGACCAGAGCGGCATTTCAAGGTCAAGCGTCCGGTTCATAATCACAGCCGCGATCAGCACGAGGACAGCACCGCCGACCACGCCGCCGACGGCGCCCTCTACCGTCTTTTTCGGGCTGACGACCGGCGCCAGCTTATGCTTGCCGAACAGCATGCCCGAGAACAGAGCGCAGGTGTCCGCGCCCCAAGCAGCGAGCAGCGGCAGCAGCACGATGAACGCACCGTGGTGGTAGTGCATCTGGAAAATACGCAGCAGACTGAGCAACAGGTACGGCACGACAAGTCCGCCGAAAAACGCCCACGAGACCTGCGAAGCCTTCATGACGTCGTGATATTTCAGCTCAATCGCAAACGAACCGAACAGCAGCACCAGCACCAGTCCCTGCATCACGCTCTCGAGCCGCAGCGGCAGGATGCTGAAATGACCGACAGCCAGTCCCAGCGAGACGGCCATTGCGAGCAGCAGTTCCAAGTGGTTGCGCACCAGTTTTGTCGAGCCGAGCACCTCATAGGTGGCGAACACGCACAGCGCCGCCACGACAAGCTCCAGCACGATCGGCGGGAACACATACAGCGCCAGCAGCACAAAGGCAAAGCCGAACACGCCAAACAATACTCTTGCTTTCATACGTTTATCACCCTAATTGGATATTATACGCCGCCGAAACGACGGTTTCTGTTGTTAAAATTGTCGATTGCCGCATCCAGATCGGTGGTTTTGAAGTCCGGCCACAGCACATCGGTGAAGTAATACTCCGAATAGGCGGACTGCCACAGCAGGAAGTTGGACGTGCGGATCTCGCCCGAAGGACGGATGATGAGGTCGGGATCGGGCATATGCGCGGTGTACAGGTTGGCGGTGATGGTATCCTCGGTGATATCCTCAGGTGCCAGCTCGCCGTTCTTCACCCGCTCCGCGATAGCACGGACGGCGTTTTTGATCTCGTCACGGCCGCCGTAGTTGATGCACAGCGAGGCTGTTGCCGCGTCCGGACCAAGTCGATCGGCAATCGCATCCACCTCCGCGATCTGCGCGCGGATATCCTCCGGCAGAACGGTCAAGTCGCCCAGCACGCGCACGGCTACGCCGCGCTCGAACATGGTTTCCGCCGCTTCCTTCAGATAGGAGCGGAACAGGTTCATCAGCGCATCGACTTCATCCTGCGGACGCTTCCAGTTTTCGGTAGAGAATGCATAGACCGTGAAATACTGCACGCCAATGTCCTTGCAGTAGGTGGCGATGGTGCGGAACGTCTCCGCACCGACCTTGTGACCGGCCTTGCGCGGCAGACCGCGTTTCTTGGCCCAGCGGCCGTTGCCGTCCATGATTACCGCAATATGACGCGGCACCGGACGGTTTTCGGGCGCGTTATCCTTCTTTTTTCGTGTGAACAGACCCAACCTGTTTCCTCCCTGTTTATCCCTCTTGCGGCAGGTTTTCCTGCCAATTTCATGCAAAAGGGCGACGAATCCGCCGCCCCCAATGTCGCTTCGCTCCTCGACCGAAAACACGTTTTCGGTCGATCGGAACGTACCGAGCAAACGCTCGGATACGTCCTGTGAGCACATCTGCGCGCCGCTTTGCGGCACACAGCTATGCTCCCTTGTGTAAAAAGCGAGATACATGCTCCCGCTTTTTACGGATTTTCTGCGAAAATCCGATTTTATGCCGCTGCAGGCAGCGGACTTCCCCCTGGATTAAACCTCTGCGAGTTCCTTAGACTTCTTGGAAACCATAGCGTCGATTTCCTTGACGTACTTATCGGTCAGCTTCTGCATCTTGTCCTCGCCGTCGTGCAGCTCGTCCTCGGTGATCTCGCTCTTCTTCTGCGCTGCCTTGAACTTATCCAGTGCATCGCGGCGGATGTTGCGGAGCGCAACCTTGGCCTCCTCACCAGTCTTGGAAACGCCCTTGATAAGCTCCTTGCGGCGCTCCTCGGTCAGCGGCGGGAAGTTCAGACGGATCTGCTTGCCGTCGTTCTGCGGGTTGATGCCGAGGTCGGAGACCTGGATCGCCTTCTCGATGGCCTTGAGCACCGAGCCGTCCCACGGCTGGATGGCCAGCGTGCGCGGGTCGGGAGTAGAGATTGCCGCAACCTGATTCAGCGGGGTCGGTGCACCGTAATACTCAACAGTGATCTTATCGAGAACCGCCGGGTTTGCGCGGCCTGCGCGGACTGCTGCCAGCTCCTTGGAGAGCACGTCCAGCGTTTTCTGCATTTTTGCCTCGTGGGACTTGATCTGTTCCTTCATTATTTTACCTCCTCAACGATCGTGCCGATCTTTTCGCCGTTAACAGCGCGGTGAATATTTTCGGGGTCGGAAAGCGCGAATACCAGAATCGGGATATGGTTATCCATGGACAGCGAGGTCGCGGTGGAGTCCATAACGCCGAGGCCCTGATTGAGCACATCCATGTAGCTCAGGTGGTCGTACTTCTTGGCATCCGGGTTGACAGCCGGGTCGGAATCGTACACGCCGTCTACGTTCTTGGCGAGCAGGATAACATCCGCGCCGATCTCCGCCGCACGCAGAACCGCTGCGGTGTCGGTCGAGAAGAACGGGCAGCCGGTGCCGCAGCCGAAGATAACGACACGGCCCTTTTCGAGGTGACGGGTCGCGCGCGAGCGGATGTACGGCTCAGCGATCTTGTTCATCTCGATAGCGGTCTGTACGCGAACGTCCACGCCGCGCTGCTCCAGTGCATCCTGCAGAGCCAGTGCGTTGATGGTGGTTGCCAGCATGCCCATGTGGTCCGCGCGGGTGCGCTCCATCTTGCCGCCGCCGTCCTTTACGCCGCGCCAGAAGTTGCCGCCGCCGACAACAATGCCGATCTCGCAGCCCTCTTCGTTGCATTTTTTGATCACATCGCATACCGGACCGATGACATCAAAGTTCAGACCGAAATGCTTATCGCCCGCAAGGGCTTCGCCGCTGATCTTGATCAGTACGCGCTTATATTTCTGTGCTTCCATGCTCCACACTCCTTATTCTATTCCTGTTTACTATTCTACCCTATTTTCGGAGAATTTGCAACGATTTATATAGCGGCAAATGAATAAAAGGCGAAGCGGTTTGCGCCCTCCGGACGGTTGCAGGCTCCCCTGAAAGGGGAGCTGGCGCAGCTTGCTGCGACTGAGGGGTTTCGGCACCGGTTTTTCGGGGCATCCGAACCGCGCAGGCGGTTCACCGCTTCCGGGCGAAGAGTTGCGCCGTAGACTGCGGCGGGGATTGCCGCTACGCGCGGCATAACAGTGCCGCGCAACTCGTTTTTCGGCACAAACCGGCTGCAATCGCAGGATTTGGATAATCTGCACAGGTAAAAATGTTGCGCGGCACGGGTATGCCGCGCCTGCGTAGACTAAACCGTATGTGTAGCAGAAAGGTATCTGACATTGCGTATAGGTAAAGAAATGGGCAGACACATTGGTCTGCCCTACGGAACGGTAACCCGACTGCCGTTCCCCTTTTTCATGCTTACGCAGTCTACCATCTGCACCCAAGCCCTTGCGGGAAAAGGGGTGATTCACAAGAGGGTGGAAAACCGCAGGTTGTCTACCCTCTTGTGCGCCCGCGCGGCGTCAGCGCAATTTCCCTCGCTTTGCAAGCGGCTAAATGCGACTTTTGTTTCGCTCAATCGGCCCAAACCACAACCCCATCAGGCGGTGCAGCCATGCCCGAAGCCTGTTTTTCGTCAAATTATTCTGTTTCACAGCCTGTTCCTCCTGCGGGAAAGTTTTCTTTTTACGGTATTATTGTACCGCAATTTTTTCGCCGATTCCTGCACAAAATGATGAAAGATTTCTTAAGGCAATACCGCATAATTGAACAAGAGTGATTTGCGAGTAAATTTTGCGTACTGACGAGGCACAGTTTTGCGGTAATACTTGATGTATTACCGTGAAACTGCAACAAAGTCAGGACACAAAATTTCCGCAAAGCACCGCCGCTTTAATTGTGCGGTGTTGCCTTAAATATTTGTGAAGGAGCAGAGGACGCACAGTCTGTGTCAATTTACTCCGGCTCATCCTCATCGAGCAGCGTGAGTACATCAATCGGCGCGTCATTTTGCGTCACCTGCACATGCACATGGGTGCCGAATGCGGATTCTGCGGGAATGCTGTCCGCGCACACGCCGAGCGCCTCACCGGCGGAGACAACCTGCCCCTCCTGCACGCGTACATCGTTCATGCCGCAGTACGACGAGGTCAGGCCGTTATTGTGCGTTAGTGTCACGCAGGTGCCGTACAGACCGTCCTCGGCAATCTGCTGTACAGTGCCGTCGGTCAGTGCGAGCACGGTTTCGCCGGCTTCGGCAGAGAAGTCTGTGCCGGCATGAACACGCCAGTCACCCATGGTCGGCTGGAACAGCAGCGTGTCACCCGAAAACGGCGTCAGCACGGCTCCGGACACCGGCCGCACATACACGGGTGCGCTGACCGTCACCGCCGGTTCCGGCTCTGCCGCCGCGACCGGCTGTTCCTCGATCACTGACTCGGGTTCCTGCTCCTGCTGCGGAACGGTGGCCGGTTCGGTCGGTGCTTCGGCGGTCGAGTCGACCGGTGCGATGATAGGCATTCCGGTGTCCGGCTCGACCGCGTTCTGCCGGTGTGCATTGCCCCAGATCACCCATGCGGATGCGGCGATGATGAGCGCACACAGCGAAAGAATGGTGTAGAATCCGCGGGTAGAGAGCGCCGCGGTGTGTTTGGATTGATATTGCTTCATGTCCCTTTACCTCCGTTGCTGACAGTATGGTCGGCTGCTGCGGAAAATATACGCGCCGCCGAAAATTTGCCGCACAGCGGACACTTCATCGGCAGATGCCGGATAGCCCACAAAAGGGGGGACGTCTGCGGATTGTACCCAATCGCCGAATGTGGTATACTATAGCAGTTCAGACAAATACTGCAACAAGTGCGCGCATACAGCACGCAAATACCATCGTCAATTTCACTTGACATGCGACAGCATGCCTGCGTAAAATGTCATTGCTCTTTACGCGCTGTACACACTGTTTTTGCTGCATTATTTATCTGAACTGCTATAAACAAAGAAAAGAGAAACGCAAGGAGGGTAAAGACTATGGAACTGGCTGACTTTTTCGCGATTGACCGGCTGTCGCAGCACGACGAGGAACTGCTGATCGAATCCGCGATGCAAATGCAGCAGATGATGATGCTGTACGAATCCGGCATCCGCGAGATCAAGACCAAGCTGGATATTCTGAGCGATGAGTCGCGTATTTCGGGCAAGCCAAGCCCGATCGATGCCATCAAGAGCCGCATCAAAAGTCCGCGCAGCATTATCGGCAAGCTCAAGCGGCGCGGATTTCCAATCTCGCTGCAGTCTATGATAGACAATCTGAACGATATTGGTGGTATCCGTGTAATCTGTCCGTTTATCGAGGATATTTACACAGTAGCGGACATGCTCATGCGGCAGGATGACTTGACGCTGATTGAGAAGAAAGACTACATTGCCAATCCCAAGCCGAACGGCTACCGCAGCCTGCATTTGATCCTCGAGGTGCCGATTTTCCTCGCGGAACGCACGCAGCCGGTACGCATAGAGCTGCAGATTCGCACGATGGCGATGGATTTCTGGGCCAGCCTGGAGCACCAGCTGCGCTATAAATCCGATGTGGAGATTCCGGAGCACGTATCCGATGATTTGAAGAAGTGTGCGGATGTTATTGCGGAGACCGATCAGGAGATGCAGCGCATCGCAAAAGAACTGAAAGTGCTGTAAAAGGAGAAATTATGCAATACATACCCATTATAACCCTGGTTCTGGTGGTAATCCTGCTGGGACTGGTCATCGTTCTGCTGACCCGCAAGCCGGAAAAGCCGGAGCTTCCGCAGCAGATTGACCCAACCGCATCCATTACTGCGCTCGGCACGCTCGTGACGCAAAACCTGCGCGAAGGCCGGGAAGCGCAGAGCAATCAGCTTTCCGCGATGGACAAGAGCCTTGGCGAGAAAATGAGCGGTCTGACCGATCAGCTCGGTCGGTTTGAGACGCGTCTGCAGGGCTTTACGGCGGAAACAACGCAGAATCTGACCAATATCCGCGAAACCGTGGACAAAAACCTGCACACCTTCACGGGTGAGACAAAACAGAATCTGGAAACCATCCGCAGCACGATGGACAAGAATCTGCACACGTTCACCGGCGAAACCAAACAGGATTTGGAAACTATCCGCGAAACGGTAGATAAAAATCTGCACACCTTCACGGGTGAGACCAAGCAGGATTTGGAGAACATCCGCGTTACAGTGGATAAAAACCTGCGTGCCATGCAGGAGGACAACAACAAAAAGCTGGACGATATGCGTCAAATTGTAGACGAAAAGCTGCAGAAAACACTGTCTGAGCGCATGAATGAGTCATTCAAGCTGGTCAACGAGCGTTTGGAGCAGGTTTACAAGGGCCTCGGTGAGATGCAGACGCTGGCACAGGGTGTCGGTGATTTGAAGAAGGTGCTCACCAATGTCAAGACCCGCGGCATCGTGGGCGAGATTCAGTTGGGTGCGATCCTCGAGGATATTCTCGCGCCCGAGCAGTACGAAACCAACGTGGCGACCGTGCCGAACAGCCGCAATGTGGTCGAATATGCGGTCAAGCTGCCCGTTGAGGACGGCAGCTTTGTCTGGCTGCCGATCGACTCCAAGTTCCCGGGAGACACCTACGGGGCGCTCCGTGATGCGTACGAGGAAGGCTCGCGCGAGCAGATTGACGCATGCGTCAAGCAGCTGATCGCCACTCTGAAATCCGAGGCGAAGGACATTCACGACAAGTATCTTGCACCGCCGCATACAACCGAGTTCGGCATCATGTTCCTGCCCTTCGAGGGACTGTACGCCGAAGCTGTCAGCCGCGGCATGGTGGAGATTCTGCAGCGGGACTACCATGTCAATCTGGCCGGTCCGAGCACGATGGCGGCGCTGCTGAACAGCCTGCAGATGTCGTTCCGCACGATTGCGATTCAGAAGCGCTCGGGTGAGGTCTGGAGCGTTCTGGGTGCGGTCAAGACCGAGTTTGACAAGTTTGAAGCCTGCCTGACGCAGACGCAGAACCGACTCGATCAGGCGAGCCGCGAGCTGGATAAGCTGGTCGGTACGCGCACGCGCGCTATCCGCCGCAAGCTGAAGGGCGTTACCGAGCTCAGCGAAAGCGAAACGCAGAAGGTTCTGGATATCGGCACCGATTCGGAAGAAGAGTGAAGAGATTCTTAACCGCTTTCTCGGCAAAAGAAAACACCGCAGAGCTTTGCTCTGCGGTGTTTTTCGACGATAAATTTATAATTTTGTGATTTCAACCAATTAGCGCGATAGCGCGTGTTAAATAGCATTTGCATTGCAAATGCCAAAAAAGCGGGAGCATGTATCACGCTTTTTTGACTTCTGGAGGGAGAAAGTTTCTGTATAGGAACTTTCGGACGACTTTGGAACGGCCTACGGTCCGTTCCTGCTTGTTGGCGGAACTGTAGTTCCGCGACAGCCTCGCCGCAGAGCAAGGCTCTGCGGTGTTTTCTTGTTTGTAATTAGCCGAGCTTCGGGAACAAGTCCTGCTCGATAACAGCGTCGAGCGTCATGCCTGCATAGGCAATCTGCGCCAGACCGTCGATGAAGCGGGAGACTGCCGCAATCAGAACGGAAATGTTATCCGCTACAAACGGAATGATTTTCTCGAGTTCGAGAGAGCCGTCCACCAGTGTGTTGTGCTTGAGGTAAATCTGACCGGCCTCCTCAAAGAAGCCGAACGAACCGAGCGCACAGAAGTTGTTGCAGTAATCGCACGCATGACGAAGCTGCACCTTGTTGTTTTCCGGGGCACTCTGAAACAGCGTAACGAAGAACTGCAGCAGACCCATGTCCTCTGCGGGCAGCTGCATCGGGATGAAGCAGGCTTCAATCACAACGTCCTTGGCAACCTTGCCCTGACGCATCGCCTCGCAGCGCAGAATGGTCGGTGCGCCGTCCTTCTGCATGATCTCCGCACGGAAGCCGTTCTGGTTGAGAACATCGTTCATGCAGCCTAAAATCTGATTTTGCTGTTCGATTTTCATTCTTTTTTCCTTTCTTCCATTAACGCAGAATGTAGGGCGGGGTGACCCCGCACCGCCGTTTTCGTCAACTGCTGACGCGAACGACGGCGGGCTGGGGTCAGCCCGCCCTACAATAAACGTAAAATATTACTTTACGCCGATATCGGTGCGGTAATGCGCCTTATCAAAGTGAATTTTCTTCACATCGGCATAAGCCTTCTGGATGGCTTCGTCAAGGGTCGGTGCGGTAGCTGTTACGCCGAGCACGCGGCCGCCGTTCGTTACCAGCTTGCCGTCCTTGACGGCGGTGCCGGCGTGGAATACGAACGAGTCGGTCACATCGTCCAGACCGGTGATCTCCTTGCCCTTCTCGTAAGCCTTCGGATAGCCGCCGGACGCCATGCAGACGCAGCAGGCGGCATTGTCTGCCCACTTGATGTCGATATCCTCGAGCTTTTCGTCGATAACGGCATTGAAGATGTCGAACAGGTCGGTGTCCAGTCGGGACAGGACAGCCTGCGTCTCCGGGTCGCCGAAACGAGCGTTGTACTCGATAACGCGCGGGCCCTTCGGGGTCAGCATCAGGCCGAAATACAGCACGCCCTTGAACGGCCGGCCTTCCTTCTCCATGGCCGCGACGGTCGGCTTGAAGATGGTCTCCATGCACTCGGCGGCAATGTCGTCGGTATAGAAGCGGGACGGCGAGAATGCGCCCATACCGCCGGTGTTCGGGCCTTCGTCATGGTCGTAGGCACGCTTGTGATCCTGTGCGGACGGCATGGTCTTGAGATGCTTGCCGTCAACGAAGGCGAGCACGGAAACCTCCGGACCGGTCAGGAACTCCTCGATAACGACACGCGCACCGGCACCGCCGAATGCACCGCCGTCGATCGCGTCCTTGACTGCCTCGATGGCTTCTTCCTCGGTCATAGCAACGGTAACGCCCTTGCCGAGCGCAAGACCGTCCGCCTTGACAACAATCGGTGCACCGTTCTTCTTGATGTACTCGATCGCGTCTGCGGAGTTCTCAAAAACGGCGTAGCCCGCGGTCGGGATGTTGTATTTCTGCATTAAATCCTTCGCAAAGGACTTGCTGCCCTCGATGATGGCAGCGTTCTTGCGCGGACCGAAGGCACGGATGCCTGCGGCCTCGAGTGCGTCTACCATGCCGAGTGCAAGCGGGTCGTCCGGTGCTACCATAACGAGATCCGGCTTGTGCTCCTTGGCGAAAGCAACCATGCCGTCGATGTCGGTTGCCTTGATCGGTACGCACTCTGCCTCAGCGGCAATGCCGCCGTTGCCCGGTGCACACCAGATGTGGTCAACCTTGGGGCTCTTCTTCAATGTATGGACGATGGCGTGCTCACGGCCGCCGCCGCCGATAACCAAAACTTTCATTATTGTTCCTCCGTTTGTAGGTATATGCGCTGTGCGCGGAACATTTCAACGATGAGTGCCACACCGCCGATGGAGATGAGACTGTTCGCCAGTGTCCAGACGGTGTTGAACAGATAATCGTTCAGCCAGCCGGGGGCGCTGACGAGCACGAGGATGTAGCCCGCACTCCAGACCACCAGCAAAATCCATTCGGGCAGCGTGCTGTGCTCGATCTTGTGCATCTGGTCTTTTACGCCCATCAGCAGCATGCAGCCGGTGAGCAGCAGCGGCACGAGCGCCGCATACTGCAGCACAATCCGCAGCAGACAGGGCGGGATGACTGCCGGACCGAGGATGAGCTTGAACGCCATCGTCACGTCCGCGGCAATGCTCGCGCGCATATACCAGCGGGACGCATTCTGCACGGACAGCGCACCGGCAGACACCAGCGCGAACGCCAGTATCTGCAGTGCCCAGTTGTGCTGCGCGGCCAGACTGAGCAGCAGTCCGCCGGATACGGCTAAGTAGGCATAATAGCCTTTCAGCAGTTTCATTAGTGATGGAACAGACGCATGCCGGTGAACGCCATCGTGATGCCGTACTTGTTCGCGGTCTCGATTACGTTGTCGTCACGGATGGAGCCGCCCGGCTGTACAATGTACTCAACGCCGGACTTGCGTGCGCGCTCTACATTGTCGCCGAACGGGAAGAATGCGTCCGAACCAACGGTTACGCCGGTATTCTTTGCAATCCACGCCTTCTTTTCCTCAGCGGTGAGCACCTCCGGCTTTACCTTGAAGGTCTTCTGCCATACGCCTTCAGCCAGTACGTCCTCGTACTCGTCCGAGGTGTAAACGTCGATCGCGTTGTCGCGATCCGGGCGGCGGATGCCGTCAACAAACTGCAGACCGAGAACCTTCGGATGCTGACGAACGAACCAGTTGTCGGCCTTGTTGCCGGCCAGACGGGTGCAGTGGATGCGGCTCTGCTGACCTGCGCCGACACCGATGGTCATGCCGTCCTTGACGTAGCAGACCGAGTTGGACTGCGTGTACTTGAGCGTGATGAGCGCAAGGATCATGTCGTGCTTTGCGCTCTCCGGCAGATTCTTGTTCTCGGTAACGATGTTGGTGAGCAGGCTCTCGTTGATCTCGTAGTTGTTGTAACCCTGCTCGAAGCGGATGCCGAAAATGTCGCGCTGCTCGATCTGCTTTGGCTCGTAGTTCGGGTCGATCTTGACAACGTTGTAGCCGCCCTTGCGCTTGGTCTTGAGGATTTCGAGGGCCTCAGCGGTGAAGTCCGGCGCGATGATGCCGTCGGAAACCTCGTGTGCGAGGTAGGAAGCGGTGTCTGCGTCGCAGGTATCGGATAGCGCCGCCCAGTCACCGTAGGAGCACAGACGGTCCGCGCCGCGCGCGCGGATGTACGCACATGCGATGGGAGACAGCTCCTTGTCGGTGTCAACAAAGTACATTTGCTTCTCAATATCGGTCAGCGGCTTGCCGAGAGCGGCACCGGCCGGAGAAACGTGCTTGAAGGACGCAGCTGCGGGCAGGCCGGTCGCCTTTTTCAGCGCACGGACGAGCTGCCAAGAGTTGAATGCGTCACAGAAGTTGATATAACCCGGCTTGCCGTTGAGTACCTCGATCGGAAGCTCGCCCTCGGTCATAAAAATGCGGGCCGGCTTCTGGTTGGGGTTGCAGCCGTACTTTAAGGCTAATTCTTTCATAAATAGTCCTTTCTGCTCATCAGGACGCAGTTATTCTGCGTTCTTGTTGCGGATTTCCTGCTCAACTTCGCCGGTCTCGAGATCGACGTAGCGCACGAACAGCGAAACCTTGTTCTGCTCGTTCAGGCTGTTCCAGAGCAGGTTGGTGAACTCGTGAATGGGCAGCTCGATGCGGATGCACTTCGGCTCGCCGCGGAACGGCGGCAGCGGATCGCCGTCGCACTGATAGGTATGGATGAAATGGCCCAGACCGGCAACCGGCTTATCGTACTCATAGAAGAAACGCTTGTTGGCGGTGCGGTCCGAGGTGAAGTTCTTGAGGATGGACAGGCTGTAGGAGCCGTCCGGATTGACAACGCCCGAAATGCGGGAGGTGTAGTTGGGGGCGTCCGGCTCAAACTGGCGGGTGCGGAGCGCCTCAAAGTAGCTCTTGCCCTGCTTGAGATAGTCCACGATGGTATCGGTCTGGTCGCCGTTGGTAACGACCAGCGTGCCGTTGTACAGGCGCACCGGATGATAGATGATCAGCGAGGGATCGACCATCTTGGACGGGTCAAATGCCTCGGTGCGGATACCGTCCTCGGTTTCGGTGAACACGCGGTTGCGGCTGTTCTCCGAGCGGCCCATGATGAAGTAGGCGATAACATTTTTTTTATTATCCGGGGTGCGGCCGAGAATGATGCCGCGGCCGGGATATGCGTTGCTCATCAGCTCCTGGCTGATGTCAAAAACATTCTTGCTCATAATGCTGTCACTCCTGTTCAGTTTTTATGGACGATAGCGCCGTCCACGCGCAGTCTGCCTGCGCAGAAGTCGGATACTGCCTGCGGCAGAAGAATCCACTCCGCGTTCTGCATGACGCGCTTCTGCAAGGTCTCCGGTGTGTCGCCGTTCTCTACTTCAACGGCCTTTTGCGCGATAATTGCGCCGCCGTCTACCACTTCGGATACAAAATGTACGGTCGCACCGGTAACCTTTACCCCTTTTGCCAGCGCGGCCTCATGCACGCGCAGACCGTAGAAGCCCTCTCCGCAGAAGGAGGGGATGAGCGAGGGATGTACGTTGATAATGCGGTTTTCAAAATGGCGGCAGAAGCTGTCCGGCAGGACGGTCATAAAGCCTGCGAGCACGATCAGACCGATGTCTGCGTTCTCCAGCAGAGCGGTAAGCGCCTTGCCGTACTCTTCCGCGTCGGAAAAGTCCCTGCGGCGCAGCACCTCGGAGGGAATAGCCGCTTTTGCGGCACGCTCGAGTGCATACGCCTTCGGGTTGGACGAAACCACGAGCGAAATCTGTCCGTTTTCGATCTTGCCCGCCTGCTGTGCGTCAATGAGCGCCTGCAGATTCGTGCCGCCGCCCGAAACCAAAACTGCAATTTTTGTCATTTATTTTTCTCCAAAAAACAAATGAAATGGAGAATTGCGGATTCGTGCAGAACGCGATTATTCAATACATCGCTTTGCACTGAACCACGCAGCGCGGACGAAACCCGCGCAAGGATAGCGCCAATTCTCAATTCTCCATTTTCAATTTACTTAAACGAGTTCTACGCCCTTTTCAGCGCCGTTTACGCACTCGCCGATCACATAAGCCTGCTCGCCTGCAGCGGAAATTGCTGCAACCGCGCGGGAAGCGTCCTCAGCGGCAACGGCCAGAACCAGACCGGCGCCCATGTTGAAGGTGTTGTACATGTCGCGCTCCGGAATCTTGCCGGTCTTTGCGATCAGGTCGAATACCGGCGGAACCGGCATAGCAGCCTTCTCGATCTTGGCAACGATGCCTGCCGGCAGCATGCGCGGTACATTCTCATAGAAGCCGCCGCCGGTGATGTGGCTGATGCCCTTAACCTCAACCTTGCCCATCAGGGACTGGATCGCCTTAACGTAGATCTTGGTCGGGGTCAGCAGCTCTTCGCCGAGGGTCTTGCCGAATTCGTCGATGTAGCGGCGAACCGACTTCTCGTTGATGCCGAGCGTCTTGCGAACCAGAGAATAGCCGTTGGAGTGTACGCCAGAGGACGCTACACCGATCAGCGCGTCGCCGGCCTTGATGCCGGTGCCGTCGATCATCTTTTCCTTATCAACCATGCCGACAGAGAAGCCGGCCATATCGTACTCGTTTTCCGGATAGAAGCCCGGCATTTCAGCGGTTTCGCCGCCGATCAGCGCGCAGCCTGCCTGACGGCAGCCCTCTGCGATACCGGAAACCATCTGTGCGATCTTCTCCGGATGGTTCTTGCCGACTGCAACATAGTCGAGGAAGAACAGCGGCTGTGCACCGCAGCAGGCGATATCGTTTACGCACATGGCAACGCAGTCGATGCCAACGGTGTCGTGCTTGTCCATCAGGAACGCCAGCTTGAGCTTGGTGCCGACGCCATCCGTACCGGAAACGAGGATCGGATCCTTCATGCCATTGAACTCCGGACGGAACAGGCCGCCAAAGCCGCCGAGCGTACCCATAACGCCCTTGGTAAAGGTGCTTTCTACCATCGGCTTCATCAGCTTGACCGCTTCGTAGCCTGCGGTAACGTCAACGCCGGCAGCCTTGTAGCTTTCAGAACGGCTTACACTCATTCTTAACATCTCACTTTCATAATTAAAGATGGAAAATTGATAATGAAGGCGTGTGACCTTCATTATCAATCATCATTTTCCATTCAGGTTTAGTCTTTGTCAGAGGGGAGCGGAATCTCGGTCTCGAACATGTTCTTATCCACCTGCTCGGGTACCGGAATCGGGTACTCACCGGAGAAGCATGCATCGCAGAAGCCCAGCTTGCAGCCGACTGCGATCTTGCGGCAGGCCTCAAGCGACAGGAAGCCGAGCGAATCCACGCCGATGATCTCGCGCATTTCCTCAACCGTGCGGTTGTGTGCGAGCAGCTGGTTGCGCTCCGGAATATCCGTGCCGAAGAAGCAGGGATGACGGAACGGTGGCGCCGAAATTCTCATGTGAACCTCAGCCGCGCCTGCGTCGCGCAGCAGCTTTACCAGACGGCCGCAGGTCGTACCGCGGACGATGGAGTCATCGACCATGATCACGCGCTTGCCCTCAATGGCGGTGCGCAGGGCATTCAGCTTGAGACGCACCGAGCGCTCGCGCTTGTCCTGACCCGGCTGGATAAAGGTGCGGGCGATATAGCGGTTCTTGATGAGGCCGACGCCGTACGGAATGCCGGAGAACTTCGCGTAGCCGATGGCTGCCGGGATACCGGAATCCGGTACGCCGATAACCACGTCAGCGCCGACCGGATGCTCGATGGACAGATACTTGCCGGCCTCCTGACGGGCCAGCTCAACCGATGCACCGTCGATGATGGAGTCCGGACGGGCAAAGTAAATGTACTCGAATACGCACGCGGAGGACTTGCACTCGATACCGCAGTGCATGGAGCGCAGCTCACCGTTTTCGACAACGCAGACCTCACCGGGTTCTACATCGCGGATGAACTTTGCGCCGAGCGCGTCCAGAGCGCAGGTCTCGGAAGCGAAAATGTAGCAGTCGTTGTCCAGCAGGCCGATACACAGCGGACGGAAGCCGTGCGGGTCGCGTGCCGCGATCAGCTTGCGCGGGGACATAACAACCAGAGAGTAGGCACCCTCGATGCGGTGCATGGTGTTCATAACGGCTTCTTCAATAGAGCCGCACTTGAGGCGTTCCTTAACAATGGTGTATACCAGCACCTCGGTGTCGTTCGAGGAGCGGAAAATGCCGCCGTCCAGCTCGATCTCGCGGCGCAGCTCGCCTGCGTTTACGAGGTTGCCGTTGTGTGCAACCGCAAGATTGCCCTTTACATGGGTGATGGAGATCGGCTGCGCGTTCTCGCGGCGGGTATCGCCGGTGGTGGAGTAGCGCACATGACCGATGGCCATCGAGCCGGGCATGTTGTCCAGGATGTCCTGATTGAACACGGCGCTGACCAGACCGGTGTCCTTATGGCAGTGGATCACGCCGTTTTTGTTTACGGCGATACCGGCAGCCTCCTGACCGCGGTGCTGGAGAGCAAACAGTGCGGTATACGCGTCGTGCGCGGCGGAAATCTCCTTGCCTTCCGGCGCTGCGATACCGAATACACCGCACTCCTCATGCACCTTGTCAAACGGAGTGCTGCTTTTTCTTAAAATACGATATTTCATTCTTCAGCCTTTTCTTGTCCGAATCTTGCCTTGCGGATGGGCTTACTTGCCCATAACGCGCTTCATGATCTCCTGATATGCCTCCTCGACACCGCCCATGTCACGACGGAAGCGGTCCTTATCCAGCTTCTCCTTGGTGGTCTTGTCCCACAGGCGGCAGGTATCCGGAGAGATTTCGTCTGCGAGAACGATCTTGCCGTCCGCAGTCTTGCCGAACTCGAGCTTAAAATCAACGAGGATGACGTTCAGGGTATCGAAGTACTGCTTCATAACCTCGTTTACCTTGAAGGCCATTGCCTTGATGGTCTCGATCTCCTCACGGGTAGCAGCCTTCAGTGCGATAGCGTGGTAAGCGTTCATGAGCGGGTCGCCAAGCTCATCGTTTTTGTAGGAGAACTCGATGGTCGGCTCGTCGAATACGATGCCCTCTTCCACGCCGAAACGCTTCGCAAAGGAACCGGCGGAAATGTTGCGGATGATGACCTCCAGCGGTACAATGGAGACCTTCTTTACCAGGGTCTCACGCTCGGAGAGCTGCTCAACAAAGTGGGTCGGCACGCCCTGCTGCTCGAGCAGCTGGAACATGTGATTGCTCATTACGTTGTTGATAACGCCCTTGCCGGTGATGGTGCCCTTCTTCTCACCGTTGAATGCGGTTGCATCGTCCTTGTAGTCAACGATTACGAGATTTGCATCGTCGGTAGCGAATACCTTCTTAGCCTTGCCTTCGTACAGCTGTTCTTTCTTTTCCATGTCCAATTCCTCCATTTGTATAAGTAGTGTTAATTTGAAACAATGTTGTTTGCAGGTTGTACATCGAAGCTGCCAATGGGAGCGGCCCCAATGCCTTTACCTTGCGGGGATGCGGTATCAGAGATACCTATATAGATTACGCGAACTGAGCGCGAACCTTTTCGTCCTTTGCGGTAACTTCCGCTGCCATATCGGCCTTGAACTGTGCAAGCTTTGCTGCCAGCGCGTCATCCGACAGGGCGATCATCTGTGCTGCGAGGATGGCGGCGTTGTCTGCGCCGTCGATCGCAACGGTTGCCACCGGAATACCCTTGGGCATCTGCACGATGGAGAGCAGGCTGTCCATGCCGCCCATCACGCTGGTGGCCATCGGCACGCCGATTACCGGAAGCGTGGTGTAAGCCGCCAGTACACCGCCGAGGTGTGCGGCCTTGCCTGCTGCCGCGATGATAACGCCGAAGCCTTCGGCTGCCGCGTTCTTCGCCAGCTGTTCGGCAGCGGCCGGGGTGCGGTGCGCGGAGCAGATGCGGACCTCAGTCGGAATATCGAACGATTTCAGACGGTCAACACACTTTTCCATTACCTTGAGATCACTGTCGGATCCCATGACAACGAGAACTTTTTTCATTTGTTATTCCTCCTACAAAAACAAATGAGGGCACGGGTATACCCGTGCCCTATGTTCGCTCATTTATGTGCACCGATGCCCGAGAGAATGCACGAATGCCCGAGAACAAAAAACTGTTCAGCTGCAGTCTGGTTCAAAAATACGCTGCCGGTCATGAGTACACCTCTTTCTTAAAACCAACGGTGACGATACATATTTATTTTAGCCAATTTAACTTGTTAATGCAAGTATTTTACCCGCTTTTTTCGGGATTCGTGTAAATGCCCAAAGATAAATTTTACTCCTCTGCACTTTCGTGCAGAACGCCCTTTTTATAAAGCACCTCTTCCATCTGGTGCACGCGCTCGGTCCACGAGCACTGCGCGCCGTAGGCAAGGCGTTTTTCCGTCCATGCCGGACGTTTTTCCTTGGCAGCGGCATCGCACAGCGGCAGGAACATCTCGGGATTGCGGGCAATGTAGACCACATCCTTGAAATCTTCGACCTGCAGCGGCTCGCGCGTGGAAACGATCGGCTTGCCGGTTGCCAGATATTCGTAGAACTTGAGCGGCGAAACGTCCTTGGAGAGCGCACCGGCGCGAAATACGTTCAGGCAGACGTCCATCTGCGCCAGATATGCGGGCAGCTCGGGCTGCGGCACCAGACCGTGGAATACGATGTTCGGGTACTGCTTGAGATTTGTCAGGTCAACACCCGGCAGCGTGCGTCCGATCAGGAAAATCGTCGCGTTCGGACGGCTCTTCGCCAGCTTTTCGATCAGTGCATAGTCGATGCACTCCTGCAGCATGCCGACAAAGCCATAGATCGGATGCGGCAGATCCTTCATGTCCTCCGGGCAGGGAAGGGTGTCCTTCTCGGTCTGTACGCGCGAGAAAATCTCGTAAGCCGCGCCGTTCGGGATCATCTGGGTGGTCGGGTTGATTTTTTCCAGCGTCTCTGCCAGTCCGACTGCGGTTGCGAATACCTGATCGGCAGGCTTGGCCAGATCGTGCTCCATCTTGTCCACAACCTTGGGATTGATGTGACCCTTGTACGCGGAATGACGGTCTACACAGTCGTATACCAGCTTGGCGTGCGGCAGGTGCTCCACAATGTCGCACGAGGACGGCGAGTAGCACCACAGCACGGTCTCGTCACCGAAGCCGTGCTCGCGCATCTTTTCGCGGATGAACGCCGCCTGCCGCTTCTGGTTGATTTTGTTGATCCAGCGGAATTTGTTGAAAAACGGCAGTACCGGCGGCAGTGCGTAAACGGTGATGTTTTCGTGTCCCTCGACTTTTTCGCCGGGCTGCTTGTACTTTTCGATATATGCGGAGGCTTTTTTGTCCTTGAGCGGTGCGATCATGGACACCGGAGGATCAAAATACAGGATTTCGCTGTTGCGCAGACGGCTCATCACGTTCTGTTTGCGCGTCGGCAGAGGATGGTAGTTCGTTGTCGAAAGACAGACGATGTGGTTCTTCATATCTATATAACCCCTTTAGTGGATTGTTTTATCATATATCGCAGGGCAGCCCGCCCTGCAGTTTAGTTTTCGGAAATGTTCAGCAGCTTCGCTGCACCCTTCACATTCTCGGATTCTCTTTCCCTCAGCATTTCGGCTGTGCGGTGCACCTCGTTATCGAGCGCACCGGAGACGCACTCGTCAATGAGGCGGCACAGCGGCTCCGCCTTGACGGACGAAAGCTGCAGGCAGGTGCGGCTGCCGATATATTTCAGAAAACCGTCCACCTTGATATCGTAGCTCATGCCGACGACCGGAACGCCCTGACCGGCGGAGAACATCAGCGAATGCAGTCGGATGCCGACCACGGTTTTCATGCGGGAGAGGATGCCGATGGTGACTTCGATGGGCTGTCGGGTACGCACGGCGTGCCACGGACAGTGCAGCAGCGCGCCGACGCGCTCTGCGGGCATGAGGTCGCTCGGGAACTCGATGGGTACGAAAACCGGCGTCAGGCCGTGCTTTTCGTAGGCATAGTTGGCTGCAGCTGCGATTTCGGGCAGAGCCGTGTCCAGACCCTTCCAGTTGCGCAGACCGAAGCCGATATACTTTCCGTTCGGGTCAATGCCGCTCTGCTCGAGGGCGATATTGACGATTTCACGCGGCGCCGGCGTCAGAATGATGGTCGGGTCGGCGGAAACACGGATATCCGGCCGGGTAACGCCCATTTCGGCAAGCAGTGCGCGGGAATTGTCATCGCGCAGCGTGATGCGGTCAACCGATGTATCAATGGTTCTGGCGGCCATCCGGCGGTTGCCCGGACGGTTGATCGGACCGATGCCGCAGCCGTACATCATTACCTTGCAGCCGCGCTTTTTGGCGGCGTACAGCGTATAGCAGTAGTACCAGATCGAGCGGGTGGACGTAACATCCTGCATGAGTGAGCCGCCGCCGTTGATATACAGCGCGGCATGACGGAACTTGCGCAGGACGGAGAACACATTAAAGGTATAGATGGCGTTCGTGCGGTAGATCAGGCGCGTTTCCTTCGGCCTGCGCGACATAACGCAGATGGTGCGTTCGGGATCGAGCTGGCGCATTTCCTGCACGATGGCCTCTAAGATGGCGTCGTCACCGGCGTTGCCGCGTCCGTACGCACCGCAGATGACAATGCTCTCGCGCTCGTTTTTCGGACGGTGGAACCGTGCCAGCAGGTGACGGTAGTTTTCCATCTGACGTTCGCACATTTTGTCGCGCGAGAAATCGCGGGAGGCTTTTTCGTACAGCGCGTCCGCGAATTTCTGCCGCAGTTCGGCATCGTTGCCCAGACGGACCAGATATTCCGCCAGCCGCTTATCGTCCCCGACCGGGAAGATATAGCCGTTTTCGCCGGTGTCGATGAGCTCGGGCATGCCGCCGACATCCGAGCAGATGGTCGCGCAGCCGGCACAAACACCCTCGAGAATGGAGTACGGGAAGGTTTCGGACACCGAGGACAGCAGGTTGATGTCCATCGCGCGGAAGAACGGCATGACCGGCGATACCCAGCCGCAGAATGTTACGCGCTCACGCACGCCGAGCTGGTCGCACAGCTTTTTGAGCATATCCTCGTCCTCGCCATCACCGGCGATGAACAGGCGCAGCTGCGGCGCAGATTTCAGCGCCTCGGCAAAGCCGCGGATGGTGGTCGCAATATCCTTGACGGCGGTCAGACGCGCGGCAATGCCGCACAGCACGTCGCCGTCCTCGATCTCGGCACCGTAGGTGTCCCGCAGATAGGCCACACGGTCAAATTCACCCTCCGGACGATCAAAATCCATACCGTTGTAGATTTTTACAATGCGCTCCGGGTCAAAGCCGCGCTCGATGAGCGTGCGCGCCATACGGTCTGCGACCGGCTGATAGAAGTCGAGAAAGCGCAGCGCGATGGCATTCGCCGTGCCGAGCGTGTACTGCTTGAGCGGACTGCCGAGGTAGTCCAGCCGATAATCCGAGTGCACGGTCGTGACGATCGGCACCTGACGGCTGCGGCGCACCATGGCTCCCATCAGGTTGGCACGGCCGCCGTGGCAGTGAATAATGTCGGGCTTGAACGCATCTACCAGGTCGCGCATGGTCCGTGCCGCGCGGAACGGATTGTGCCGCTCGATCACGCGCACATCAATGCCGCGCTCGCGCGCTTCATCCGCAAACGGACCTGCGCGGAACGAGATGAGCATCACATCGTTATTGCGGTTGAGTCCGGTCACGGTATTCATAATCTGGGTCTTGGCGCCGCCTACATCGCCGCCGCCCATTACATGCATGATTCGCAAAGTCAAATACCTCCACTTGACAAGTATAATCAGTATACCATGAAAACAAGGGGATTGCAAAACTCGGACGCGGTAAATGTCGTCTTTTTCGGCAGTATTTTGGCAAACGAAGTTTGTTTTTTTGCTCAGAACATGGTATACTGATTTTATCTGACGGAAAGTGAGGGTTTTTCTTTTGTCCTCTAAAAATACCATGACGCGCGATGCCATGCTGTTCCTGCCGGCCAAGGTGGTCGAGGGACTGCTCGTCATCGGGTGTTCCTCGCTGTATTCCCACATCTTTGTGGAGGGTGCGGTCAGTGCATTCAACCTGACCAACACCACAATACAGCTGCTGTACCTCATCCTTGCGGGTTGGATGGCGAACTCCGCCACCCGTTATGTAGGTGAGGAGTATCGCGCCGATGAAGGACGCGGCCTGTTCTCCACGGTTTCTACCATCTATGTGGGATTGTGCGTGCTCGTTGCCATCGGCTGCTGCATTACGGCAGCTGTGACGCAAAGTCCGGTTTATCTGGGCGGTGCGCTGATGTTCTGCACCTACACGGCGTTTCAGGTGCTCAATGCGGCGCTGATTCAGCTCGGCCGCGTCAAAGCGTCCATCCTGTGGTCGCTGACCTCGGCGGTGCTCAAGCTCGCGGTTGCATTCGCGCTTGTCGGCGGCAAGTCGAATTATCCGTCGCCGTTCCCGGCTATCTTTGCCAATACCATTGCGGACGGTGTAGCCACCATCGGTGCGGTGTTTGCGCTCAGCCTGCCGGTTGTTGTGCGGCTGAAATATTTCTCCAAGCCGCTGCTGAACAGGTTCCTCAAATACGGCGTACCGCTGATGGGCGTTTCCATTTCGGTGGCGCTGCTCAACCAGATCGACAAATACCTCGTTGTCGGCTTTTACGGCAACATTCTGTACGCATACTATTCGAATAACAACTCGATCGCGAGCGGTCTGTTCACGATGATCTCGGTCGGCATTATGCGCGGCGTGTATCCTGCTGTGCTGCGCGGCTGGCGTGAGGGCGGCAAAGCCGCGGCAAAGCCGCTGCTCGATCAGGGCGTGCGGCTGTATCTGCTGATCGCTGTGCCTGCTGTTGCGGGTCTGACGGCGGTTGCGCTGCCGCTCAGCCGGTTCCTGTTTCCCGCGAAGTACGCCGCCGGTGCGCCGGTCATCGCGTATACCGCGCTTGCCATGCTGTTCATGGGCCTGACCGAGTATGCCAACAAGGCGTATGAGCTGGAGCAGTCCACCGTACACGTTCTGCAGAACAGTGCGATTGCAGCGGTTATCAAGGTGGTTTCGAGTGTCATTCTGCTCAAAACGCTTGGATTTACCGGCGGTGCGCTTGGTTCGGTGGTCGCATTTGCGTCCTATTTTATCATCACCTGGGTGCGCGTGCGCAGCCGGTTTCTGTTCCGCGTGGCACCGGTCAGTCTGGTGCGCATCATTGTTTCGGCGCTGCTGTGCGGTGCGGCGGCCTTTGCGTGCACGCTGCTGCCGGTCGGCAATCTCATTCGCCTTGGCGCGGCTGTCGTGGTCGGTGCAGGCGTTTATGCGGTGTGCATTATCGTCAGCGGTGAGGGCCGCGAGGAAGTACAGGCGGTGCTCCGCCGGCTGAAACGATAAGAAAAATTGTCGAAACAGCGTAGATTTCACTGGTAAAACCTTGTCACGGCATTAAATCCATGCTACAATAACTCTATCTGAAAATTGTAAACAGAGAGGCGTAATATTATGGAAATGATTCATGAAGCGGGTCAGTACGTTGACACCGTAAAGCGCGTCTGCGAAGCAGTCGGCAGCGAGGTCACGTTCCGCGGCACGGTTCACCGTGTACGCGATATGTCTGACTTTTCTTTTGTTGTAATGCGCGTTGAGCGCGGTCTGATCCAGTGCACCTTCCAGGGTGACGAGATCGGCGGCATCAAGCGTTCGGACGTCAAGGACGCAATGGTACTCGAGGTTACCGGTACCGTTCGTGAGGAGCCGCGTGCAGAGCACGGCGTTGAGGTCGTTCTGAGCGCACTGTCCATCCTCGGCAAGCCGTATGACCAGCTGCCGGTACCGCTCGGCAAGAAGTATATGGGTCTGTCCCTCGATGTTGATCTGCCGCTGCGTCCGATCACGCTGCGTCATCCGCGCAAGCAGGCGATCTTCCGCGTACAGGGTGCGATCGCTGACGGCTTTGCACAGTACATGCAGTCGCAGGGCTTCACCCACATCCACACCCCGAAGATCGTAGTTGCAGGCGCTGAGGGCGGCGCAAACCTGTTCAAGCTGGATTACTTCGGCACCCCGGCTTATCTGGCACAGTCCCCGCAGTTCCACAAGCAGTACCTCGCCGGTGCATTCGGCCGTGTATACGAGATCGGCTCGGTTTACCGTGCAGAGCGTCACAATACCTCCCGTCATCTGAACGAGTATATGGGTCTGGACTTCGAGATGGCCTACATTGATTCCATGTACGATGTAATGGCAATGGAGACCGGCATGCTGAAGTCCGTTATGGCTTACGTTAAGGAGCACTGCGCTGAGGAACTCGCTATGCTGAACGCCGAGGTTCCGGAGATCAAGGAGATCCCGACCATCCGCTTCCACGAGGCCAAGCAGATCATGGAGGAGAAGTTCGGCCACAAGTCCAAGAACCGTTACGACCTCAACCCGGACGAAGAAGTGCTGCTGTGCCAGTGGGCAAAGGAGGAGCACGACTCTGATTTCGTATTTGTAACTCACTTCCCGTCCGCAAAGCGCCCGTTCTACGCGAAGGACGACCCGGAGGATCCGAAGCTGGCGCTGTCGTTCGACCTGCTGTTCCGCGGTCTGGAGATTACCACCGGCGGTCAGCGTATCCACGATTATCAGGAGCAGATGGACAAGCTGGCGGCCCGCAAGATGAACGCCGAGCTGTTTGAGTCCTTCACCATGCTGCACAAGTACGGCATGCCGCCGCACGGCGGTCTGGGCATCGGTCTTGAGCGCCTGACCATGCAGCTGCTGGGGCTGAACAACATCCGCGAGGCTTCTATGTTCCCGCGTGATATGAACCGCCTCGAGCCGTAAAGAGCTTACGCTTCGTTCCAAAGGGCTGTGCCCTTTGGAACGAGGGGACACCCTTGACAAGCTTGCGCTTGTAAGGGCTATTGCACCAAAAAGGACTCGGAATTATCGATTCCGAGTCCTTTTTTTGTGTTTGTTAAAAATGACACGGCGGCAGAGCCGCCTGTGTCCCTTGGTATGCGCCCGGAGAAGAAAATCTTCACTCTTCACTCCTCACGCTCCGCTCTCTTTTCAGCTCTTTACGAGGATTTAACATTTTTTCCTCGGTTGGCTCTTGACGTTGGCTGAAATTTTCCGCATAATAAGAATGGACAAAAAGATTTCCGGCTATGCTGTTTCAGCATGGGTCGCCTACCGAAAGGAGATCAGCATAATGAACGAAGAATTAGAGCTGCTTCGCGACAAGAAGGGCTTCATTTGCGATATGGACGGTGTTATCTATCACGGCAACCGTCTGCTGCCCGGTGTACCTGAATTTGTAGACTGGTTACAGCGTGAGAACAAGAGCTTCCTTTTCCTGACCAACTCCTCCGAGCGTTCGCCGCTTGAGCTGCAGCAGAAGCTGGCCCGCATGGGTCTGGAGATCGGTGAGGAGCATTTCTACACCTCTGCTCTGGCTACGGCAAAGTTCATCGCCAGCCAGAAGCCGCACGCATCCGCGTATGTGATCGGCGCGCCCGGTCTGGTCGGTGCGCTGTACGAGGCGGGCATCGTGATGAACGATGTTGACCCGGATTACGTTATCGCGGGTGAAACCAACACCTACAACTATCAGACCATCCTCAAGGCGGTCGATCTGATCAACAAGGGCGCGCGCCTGATCGCGACCAACTCCGACCTGACCGGCCCGTCCGAGCAGGGCATCATTCCGGCGTGCCGCGCACTGGTTTCTCCGATTGAGCTGGCCACCGGCAAGACCGCATACTATGTCGGCAAGCCGAACCCGCTGATGATGCGTACCGGTCTGCGCCTGCTGGGCGTGCACTCGCACGAAGCGGCTATGATCGGCGACCGCATGGACACCGACATCGTTGCCGGCATCGAAACCGGTCTGGACACCGTTCTGGTGCTCTCCGGCTGCACTTCCCGTCAGGATGTGGAGAACTACGCATACCGTCCGCACTTTATTCTGGATGGTGTCGGCTGTATTCCGCCGCAGGCATAAAATTGCTGTCTAAATTGAATAGCGCAAAAGCCTTTCCGAAAAAATTCGGAAAGGCTTTTCTTGTCGGATAAAATTCGGACAATTCTATGCTATACTAAATACAGGAAAAGGATAGACCAATGACAGATAGAGAGGGGGCATTCCCATGGCAGGACACATTCTTTTAGCAGAGGACGACAAGGCGTTATCCGCGCTGATGCAGGATTTCTTTCGGGCGGCAGGCGTGACGGTAACACCGGCGTATGACGGCGAACAGGCGCTCGTGCTGGCACAGGCGCAGCCGTTCGACCTGCTGGTGCTGGATGTGATGATGCCGCATCTGAACGGGCTGGAGGTCTGCGAAGCGGTGCGGCAGGAGAGCGACGTTCCGGTCATTTTCGTCACAGCACTCGGACAGGAGGGTGACACGCTGGCAGGATTCCGCGCGGGCGCGGACGATTACATCACGAAGCCGTTTTCGTTTCCGGTGCTGGTGGCGAAGGCGCAGGCACTCATGCGGCGGGCCCGCGGGCTGCGGCTGGGCGCGAGTGAGCTCGGCTACGCGAATATCCTGATGGATACGGCCTCGGGCACGGTAACGGTGGACGGAAACCCGGTGAATCTGCGTCCCAAGGAGGCGAAGATACTCGAACTGCTGCTGCGTGAGCAGGGACGCACGGTGTCGCGCGATTTGCTTATCGAGCGGGTATGGGGCACAGATTTCGACGGGGACGAGCGCATGATCGACCGGCACATTGCCAGCCTGCGTAAAGCGCTCGGTACAGCGTCGCAGCATATCCGTGCGGTGTACGGCAAGGGCTACCGATTGGGGGGATCAACATGAAAAAGCGGTTTCGTAAAATCGGCATCGCGGCAAGGCTGACCGCGGTTGTGGCGGTGATTCTGGCGGTGTTTCTGGTGCCGTGGGTGTGGCAAGTGGCAAAGCTTGCGCAGGATAAAGCTCGAGAGGAAGCTAATGCCAGCATGAGAGCGAGTACGGGATTGCTGATGAGTGACCTTAAAATCCTGAAAGGTGATGCAGCGCACTACCCGGCAGAAGGCACAGCGGAATACGATCTGCTGCGCGCCAATCTGTGGAGAGATGGTATAGATACGCCCTATTATAATGTAGATACGCCCTATATCATACAGTATTATGATGAAAATCATAAGCGGGTTCTGATTAGATCGCCGCTGATGCTGTACTATTATGCGTCTTCGGCAATGTACTATGGTATTGATTTGAGCGGTTTCTCCGAGCAATCGCTGCGTGAAATGAACGAGGCATTCAATCACGATCACGACCTTGAGCCTATAATTACAGTCTATGGCCGACAAGTCAAGACAGATACACAATTTGTCTTTTTCCCGAATCGAATTCAGATTGCTGATGAGGAATGGACGGCGCAGATGCCGGTTGAGGAAACCAATCAGTTCTGCTCCTACGAAGACGATTACATACGGGGAAAATGGATATTTCGCACGGACGAAGTAATGGAAGGCTACTTTGATGCACTGCGCTATCTGGATACCGAACTGCGGGCGATAGACGGCGAAAACATACCGGACGAGGAGTGGGCGGAGGTACGGGCATCGCAACGATATGTCGGCACGTTTCAGGGGATGCCGTATGATGACGAGGTGCTTCTTGCTACGGCGGCGCTGGTCAATCGAGAAAACGCATACGGTACTTGTTTTCACCTTATGCTGCCTATCACGATTGCGCTGTACTTGATTTTCCTGTTCCTCTTTTATAAAATTGTGCGTCGAATGGTGTCCGACCCACTGGTTGATACGGCAAGAGAAGCCAATAGGGTATCCATTCTCGCATTCGACGAATTCAAACCTGACCTGAACCGCGGAGACGAAATCGGCGAACTCAACCGTGCGCTGAGCGAAATGGCGGCTACTCTGCACACCCGCTGGGACAGCGAACGCGACCTCGAGGACAAACGCCAGCAGTTCGTGTCGGCGGCCAGCCACGACCTGAAAACGCCGCTTGCGCTCATCGGCGGGTACGCCGAGGCCATCGCGCAGGACATTTCTCCCGAGGAAAACGCGCGCTACCTTGCCGCCATCGAGCAGGAGACTGACCGCATGAACGGTCTGGTGCGCGAAATGCTGGATTACACCCGTCTGGACCGCACGGACGAGCTGAAAAACCGCAAAACGCTCAATCTGACCGCACTTGTGCGTGATATGCTGACCGAATACGCGCCATTGTTTGAGAAACGCCGCCTGACCGCCGATATTGCGGACGGCGTGCGTATCCGCGGCGACGAAACGCTGCTGCGGCGTGCCGTCGGCTGCCTGCTCGAGAACGCCGCCAAGTATTCGCCGGAAAACGGGCGTGTGTCCGTTCGGCTGACGAACAGCCGCAATCATCTGCTGACCGTCGAGAATGACTGTGAGCCCATTCCGGAGGACGAGCTGCCGCGCCTGTTCGAGATGTTCTATCGCGGCGATAAGGCGCGCGACCGCGCAGGCGGACACGGACTGGGACTGGCCATTCTGCAGAAAATACTCGCGCTGCACGGCCTGACCTGCAAGGCGGAAAATATAAAGGGCGGCGTGCGGTTCATCGTCTGCAATAAAGATTAAAAGCTGAAAAAGGGCATAAAAATACCCCGCAAGAGATTCTCTTGCGGGGTATGCTTTTACTTTGCGTAGTCGATCGCACGCGTTTCGCGTACCATGTTGACCTTGATCTGGCCGGGGTAATCCAGCTCGTTCTCGATCTTCTTGGCGATTTCGCGGGCGAGAAGCACCATCTTGTCGTCCGAAACCTTCTCCGGATTGACGATAATGCGAATCTCGCGGCCTGCCTGAATGGCAAACGAACCGGAAACACCGGGCGTCTCGTTGGCGATGCTCTCGAGCTTCTCCAGACGCTTGATATAGTTCTCCAGGTTCTCGCGGCGAGCGCCCGGACGTGCAGCGGAGATGGCATCGGCTGCCTGAACCAGACATGCTACGATGGTCTTAGCCTCTACATCGCCGTGGTGTGCCTCGATGGCATGGATGATCGGCTGGGATTCCTTATACTTCTTGGCAAGGTCTACGCCAATCTGAACGTGGCTACCTTCAACCTCGTGGTCGATGGCCTTGCCGATATCATGCAGCAGACCTGCACGGCGTGCCGGAACTGGATCGAGGCCGAGTTCGCTGGCCATCATGCCGGCAATGTGAGCCACCTCGATGGAGTGCTGCAGGACATTCTGACCGTAGCTGGTGCGGTAGCGCAGGCGGCCGAGAATCTTGACCAGCTCCGGATGAATGCCGTGGATGCCGGTCTCGAAGGTAGCACGCTCGCCTTCGCTCTTGATGATCTGCTCAACCTCACGGCGAGCCTTGTCAACCATTTCCTCAATGCGAGCCGGATGAATACGACCGTCAACGATCAGCTTTTCGAGGGCCAGACGTGCGATTTCACGGCGAACCGGATCGAACGAGGACAGGGTGATGGCCTCGGGCGTATCGTCGATGATGAGGTCTACGCCGGTAAGGGTTTCCAGCGTACGGATGTTGCGGCCCTCTCGGCCGATAATGCGGCCCTTCATCTCGTCGTTCGGCAGCGGAACGACCGAAACGGTCGCCTCGGATACCTGATCGGCGGCACAGCGCTGGATTGCGGTCGAGATGATCTCACGGGCAGTCTGCTCGCTCTCGTCCTTCAGGCGCTGATTGATCTCGCGCAGCTTGACGGCTGCATCGTGGGTCGCTTCGTTTTCAATGGACTGGACGAGCATCTCGCGTGCTTCGTCGCGGGTCATGCTGGCAATCTGCTCCAGCTTTTCTACCTGCTCGAGCTTGATGCGCTCGAGTTCTTCCTTTTCCTTCTGGCTTGCGTCCAGCTGGCGGTTAAGGTCATCATTTTTGCGGTCGAGCATGTCGCTCTTCTTGTCCAGTGCTTCCTCGCGCTGAATCAGGCGGCGCTCAAGCTGCTGGGTCTCATTGCGGCGTTCCTTCAGCTCGCGGTCGGCTTCGACGCGCTGCTTGTGGATTTCGTCCTTTGCCTCGAGTATGGATTCGCGTTTTTTGGTCTCGCCGGCCTTGATCGCTTCGTTGATGATGCGGGTGGCCTCGGTCTCGGCAGAGCCGATCTCTTTTTCCGCAACGCTCTTGCGATACAGGAATCCGATGATTACGCCTACTGCGAGACACACGATACCGGTGATGATCGGTATGATGATGTTGCTCATGTCTGTTGGTGTGTCCTCCTATTTACGAATTTTGGGAGACGGCACAAAACCAAGACAATACTGCAGATCTGCGGTGCTGTTTCTCAATAGAGCGACGGTTCGGCAGAAAACAGGCTGATTCCGCGGTGAAACACGCGCAGCACGCATGAGCACTGCACGAAGAATAAAGGCAGAATACGCCGAAAAAGCGAAGATTCGCTCGAAAAAAATCAGGGTTTTGCGCTGTCAAAAGAAAAATGCGGTTCCGTCAATCCGCATCGGAATTGGCGGTTCATGATAATGCCTTTGAAAAAAGCCGTGCTCACCATTGGCACCGGCTCTGTTACAGCAGGTATTATACTATGTTTAATTGTAAAGCCTATTCGTCAAACTGTCAAGAAAAAGACAAGCTGACATACGCGTTTTTTGGTGTTTTTTGAAAACGGCCGGTGTGCGCTCTTGTGAACAGCAGGGCGATTTGCTATAATAATTCTGTATTCCCTCATGGAAGAGACGAGGAGGAACGACTATGAACGAGTCTATGTGCCGCGTACAGCGCGGTTCTTTCGTATATTATACCTGCCGACGGATTCCGGTGCGGCATGCCTTCACCACCAAATCCGGCGGTGTGAGCACAGGCGCGTGCGAAAGCCTGAATTTAGGCTTCAACCGCGGTGACGAGTTGGAGAATGTGCGCGAAAACTATCGCCTGCTGGGCGAGGCGCTCGGCGTGGATGAGACGCGCATGACGCTCACCAAGCAGATCCACGACACGCAGGTGTCGGTCGTGACCGAGGACAAGGTCGGCATGGGTCTGCACCGCCCGATGGAATGGCAGTCAGACGCGATCGTGACCGCGCTGCCGGATACGCCCATCATCGGCTTTTATGCGGACTGTGTTGTCACCTTATTATATGATCCTGCGACGCATACCGCAGGCGTGTGTCATTCCGGCTGGCGCGGCATGGCGGCAGGCATCCTGCCGAAAACCGTCGATGTGATGGCAGAGCAGCTCGGCACAAAACGTGAAAGCCTGATCGCCGTGCTCGGTCCGTCCATCCGGCAGGAGTGCTTCGAGACTGATGCGGATGTGCCGGAAGCGATGGAAGAGCTGCTCGGTGCACAGGTGCATCCGTTCATCATGGAGAAAGGTCCGAAATTCCATGTGGATCTGCAGGGCATCGGCGTAAAGCTGCTGCAGGATGCCGGACTTTCGGCGGAAAATGTGATCGACAGCGGCATCTGCACCATGTGTCATTCGGATGAGTTCTGGTCGCACCGCGTAACGCACGGCGTGCGCGGCGTGCAGGGCGGCATGATCTGTCTGTAAGCGAAAGGATCAATACAATGAAAAGTTGGAAAAAACGTGCGCTGGCGCTGACAATGGCGGCTTTGATCGTGCTCAGCGGCTGCACGTTCCCATTTGGACAGGGAAACGACGGCGACGGCGCACCGGTAGACAACGTGGATGTGTCGGACGCGTATTTCGGTCTGGCGTGGTATCGCTCGGGCACAACGCTCAATCCGGTCATGGACGGCACCGAGGTCAACAGCATGCTGCGTGAGGCGCTTTACGAGGGTCTTTTTGAGATAAAAAACGATTTTACACTCGAAAACGAGCTGTGCGAGGACTATACGAGCGACGGAACCACGTTCAGCTTTACGATAAAAAAAGGCATCAAGTTCTGGTCGGGTGCGGAGCTGACGGCAAGTGATGTTGCCGAAAGTCTCAAGACTGTGCTGGAAAACGAAAGTTCGCCGTACCACAACCGACTGACCGAGGTTTCCTCGATCGAAGCGGTGACAAAGCGCATGGTCCGCATTACGCTTGCGTCGCCGAACGTCAACTTCCCGAAACTGCTGGATATTCCGATCTATCGGGCGGGGACGACTGACGAAGGAGAGTTCGCCGAGGGCACCGGACCGTACAAGCCGGTTCAGAACGGCGCCGCATGGACGCTGGAGGCCAACGAGAACTGGCACGGCGGCTTTCTCGGCACCATTCGGCACATTACGCTGGTCAAAATGACACGCGCGGATGCGGCGGACACCAGCTTCCGCACCGGCGATGTATCCATCATGCGCAGCGCCCGTATTGCGCCGGACGACCAGAATATCGCATTCACCGGCGAGGTCGATACCGTTCCGGTGAGCAGTGCTATGCTGCATTATATCGGTTTGAATTACAATAACAGCCAGTTCACGAATGCAAAAGTGCGGCAGGCGCTTTCTATGGCGATCAGCCGTCAGGGTCTGTGTGCAACCCAGCTGCAGGATTATGCCGATCCGGCGGTGCTGCCGATCAATCCGCAGCCGGCGGACACCGGCGTGTCGTACAGCCTGTCGGCGGATTTGATGACTGCGGCACAGCTGCTGCGCGAGGCGGCACAGGAGGGTGCGGCTTCGGCAGGCGGCAGCGACGGCAATACCGATTCTTCGGACGGAGATTCGGATTCTACGGACAATTCCGATGATGATTCGGACACTTCTTCGGACTCTTCCGGGGAGGACGGCTACTACGACGAGGACGGCGACTTTATCTATTATACGAGCGGCCGGGCAAGCGATACCGATTACAAGGTGGATTTTCTGACCGTGCGCACGCCGAAAAAACGGACCGATTCGACGGTTCCGGACAGGGAAGCTGTGCTTCTGGACAATGAGAATACGGACTCCGGCGATTCGACCGATTCTACGGACGGTTCCGGCTCGACCGATACTGCAGTAACCGATACGATAGTGACGGATGCGGCGACCGTGCAGCTTTCGTTCCGCCTGCTCGTCAACTCGGACAACGCGTTTAAGGTAGCGGCGGCAAAACAGGTCGCGGCTTCGTGGAATTCGCTGAACGGCGTCAATGTCACGGTGGATGGGGAGCCGTATGATACCTATGTTTCCATGCTGCAGAGCGGCTCGTTCGACGCGTACTACGGCGAAACCCAGCTGACGCCGGACTTCGATCTGCGCCCGCTGCTGTCTCCGCAGGGCGGACTGAACTATGGCTCGTACTCGAGTGAGGACATGAGCAATGCCATCACGGCGTACCGCAGCGGCGAGAATACGGAGGGTTTGTACACGACATTTCTGAACGAAATGCCGCTCATTCCGCTGGCATTTGAGCGGCAGCAGGTTGTGCTCAGAAGCGGTCTGATCAATCATTTCAATCCGACACCGTATAACGCATTCGCAGGACAGGAGAACTGGGTCAAGCCGTAACCGCCTGTTTTCGCTGAAAAGGAGAATATCATGCAGGAAAATCGCAGAATACAGGGGCATTTGTTCGGCGCGTTCAGCGTGCTTGTCTGGGGCACGACATTTGTCTCCACCAAGGTGCTGCTGCGCGCGTTCACGCCGCTGGAGATTATGGTGGCGCGGTTCACGCTCGGCTTTCTGGCACTGCTCATCGTGGGCAAGGGCCTCATGCGCCCGCAGAAACGGTGGCATGAGGGATTGTTTGCACTGGCTGGCCTTTCGGGCGTTACGCTGTACTTTTTGATGGAAAATATTGCGCTGACGTACATTTCCGCGTCGCTGGTCGGTGTTATCGTAGCGGCAGCGCCGCTGTTTACCGCGCTGATCGCAGCAGTCGTGCTGCACGAAAAACTCAGCAAATGGTTCTTTTTCGGCTTTGTTTGTGCGATGGCGGGTGTCGCGCTCGTGTCGCTCGCGGGCGTCAGTGAGCTGCATTTCAGCCCGATTGGCGCACTGCTCGGCGTAGGCGCGGCTCTGGTCTGGGGTGTGTACTCGGTGCTCGTGCGCCAGCTTGGTCATATGGGCTACCGTACCATTCCGCTTACCTGCCGCATTTTTGGATACGGTTTGCTGTTTTTGCTCGTTCCTGCGGTGATTGAAGGGTTTCCGTCCGGTTTGAGCGTGTGGACGCAGCCGGTTCATCTGGCAAATCTGTTGTTTCTGGGCCTTTGTGCGTCTGCAACGTGCTTTGTGACGTGGAATCGCGCGGTTTTCCTGCTTGGTCCGGTGAAAACCAGTGTGTACATTTATGCAACGCCGGTTATTACAATAGTAAGCTCAGCGTTGATTCTGCACGAAACCATGACACCGATCATGTGGTTGGGTACGGTTTTAGCGCTCGGCGGTCTGATTTTGTCCGAACATCGGGAGAAAGAGAAAACGACGGCGTGAGCCGCCGTTTTTCGTTTGCAGCAAAATTCTTTGCAAAAAACGAAAAAAGTATTTGACAAATGCTCCGGGGTTTGGTATTCTATTAAAGCTGTCTCTGAGAGACAAGCGCAAAACTGAAAAGTTTGATTTAGAACGACTTGATTCTTCAAAAAAGAATTTGAAAAAAGTTCTTGACAAACTCGAAAAGATGTGATATAGTAAATAAGCTCTTTTATGAGCGAAGCGGAAACGCGAGTGCACCTTGTAAATTAAACAACGAGAAACATGAACAAACACCTTGGACAATTTAGTTCCGAAAGGAACGAAAAATAAGTTGTTCAATGAATGTCGAAATGAGATTCTTTGAATAGCCAACGAA
>ERZ773228.761-NODE-761-length-36506-cov-141.931881_pt1 | contig 36506 bp, 55 predicted proteins | sample MGYA00580524_ERZ773228 | MGnify/ENA primary metagenome ERZ773228 (study PRJEB29015, sample SAMEA2737768) | human gut metagenome | biome: human gut; feature: human-associated habitat; material: faeces | place: China | collected 2012 ... | reverse complement strand
TTTGTTTTAAATACGATGGCACATTTGCACTTACTGTTTCTGCTTTTTCTGAATAATACTTTGCATTGTCAGTATTTTCCCCATCACGGATGCCGCTTTTACCAACGCTGTAAGACTGAGATAACTTAGCGTCTAACTCAGCATTTGTAGCCGACTGAGCCGCCGCCTGTGCTGATGCCGCCGCATTGTTTTCTGACAATGTTATAGCCGACATAACTTCACTTGACAGCATAGCTTTTGTTATACTGCCACTTTTGATAGACGCACTCACTTTTCCACTGCTATCAATGCTAAAAGCTATCGTATCAGTGTCTTTAAACTCATACTGAGTAATCAAAGCTGACATATCAACGTATTGCTTTTCGCCGTTTTCAAGTGTAAGTATGAGCTGTTGTGTCTGTGCGTTATACTCAAAGTTTACGGCTATTTTTTCCATTGCGGTATCAATATTCAAAACTGTACCATTGTGCTTCGTTATACTGATAACACCATTTTTATCATTAAAAGATACATCAGTCACCATGTTATTAAGTTGGTCTGCACTTACTTTTGTAGTGTCAATTTCATCAATTTTAGCCGACATTGATACTACTTCATCATCAATAAGATTGATTGCTTTATCCATCTTATTTAAGTTTGTTTTACCAAGCGGTGTTGTCAGACTTTCCGACTTATTAAGCCAATTTATTCGACTGTAAACCTTTATTACTGCCATCGTGTGTCACCTCTTATTCTGCTGTTTTTGTTTCCTCTGTTTCCATAAGGCTATATACATAATTGTCAAATGCCGCAAAGTCTTTCAATATTTCCTCTTTATTTGCATTAAATAATTCCACATCTTGAATCGACCGACCTATGTTCGGTGTCCCACTGACAGGAATAGTTGCGCTCATGTACGCAATCTGTTTTTCTTCTCCGTCAATAGTTAATACACTTACTCCTGTCACTGTAGTTTGTTTATTTAATTTTACCATGTTAATTACCTCCTAAAAGTTGTTGTTTTAATATCGTAAATTCGCTTTGTAAGTTCAAAAGCTTAAATTGTAATTGCTGATTTTTTGCTGTTTCCTGCTTTAAATTTCTCTTTAAGCATTGACAATATTTTACCAAAGGTGCTATAAATTCCTCATATCTTAATGCCGCATAATCTTCTTTATCTTCATCAATTTTAACAGTCGCATAAGCGGCAAAGTTATCTACAGTACCTAAAATCCTTTCAGCAGTTTGCTTAACTTCATCTGCTATAAATCCGCTATGTGTTCGCTTTCCGTCAATCATTGTATAATTTGACGGTTTTAAACCATCTATCAAGTCGTTTGCATATTGTTCATCTATTTCAGAAATATTAGTTTTTAATCGCCTGTCTGAGCCTGTAAATGCTCCAGTATTTGTTGTAACTGAACCATTTTTTACATCTACAGCGAACAAATATCCTGCACTCATGTCTAAATCTTTTGAATAAAATCCTGCAACAGATAAGTCACAATAACCATAGCTTGTTGTAGGTATGCCTGTACTTGCCGCGCCTGTTTGAACACCACAAATCAATTTACCTTGATATAATGATGACTTGTAGGGATAGCCATTCCATTGATAGTAGTTTGTGTAAGAATGTGTGGATATAAACGATTCTCCATTAGAATACATATAGCCATTACCAAAATTCCAACCACCGATTTTTCCATTCCCTGACCTGTCAAGATTAAAGTTAGAACTATTAACCACAAGCCTGTTAGAATTAAGTGTAATCTGATCTGATGATTGATTTATCTCACTGCACACATCCCCTTTCGACACTTTTTGTGATATTCCATTTTCAGTTATTGATATTCTGCTCGATAAACTATTCTCTTCATTCGTTGCCCTTGTAACCTCAGCTGTTATACTATTTGAAGTTTGAGTGAATCTTGAATCTGTACTATCTGATAAATTAGACAATTCAGTAGAGAATTGTTCCGCAGTCAAAGTTATTCTACCGCTTAACTTTGTTTCTTCACCTTTTGCTCTTGTAACTTCTTGTGTAATTGCATCAGCCGTAACAGTTATCCTGCCCGAAAGTTCTCCCTCAGCGTTGCTTGCTCTTTTTACCTCGGCTTCAATTTTGCTTGCTGTCTGTTCAAATCTTGAACTTGTATTTTCGTCAAGGTCTGTAACCTCTATCAACAGTCCGTCAACACCTTTTTGAATTTTAAGCATTTTTGACTGTAAAGTCATCATTTCTGACGTTTGACTATCTTCGTTTACTCTTAGTTTATTTCCCTTGCTTTCAAACGTATCTTTTAACGCTTGTACTCCTGCCAATGTCCTTGTAAATATAGGCGAACCTACATCGTCATTGTTTTTTGTCAGAATATAATAATCGCCTGTTTCTAAGTACGGCAACCCCTCTAAAGTTGTTGTGTTTGGTCTGTATGTAATTCCTTTTATTTTTGCAAATATATTTTGTCCGATTTTTGTTAAATCTTCTGAGGTCTTATTGTATATCAAAGGATTTCCAGTAAGCATATAAGCATTATCTTTTGTTCCTACAACTTGACCAACATTATCACTATTGCTTTTTACTATAACACCCGTAATAGCTTCTGTTTCATATTCTTCATAAGCTACAGAAATATAATTAGCTTCGTTTTCTTCTGCACTTAAAAGCTCATAATTGCTTTCTTCGGGGTATAAATCCTCAGATGGGTACAATGTTTCTTCGGGATATAACCCCGCACTTGTCAATTGAACTACTTCAAATTTTCCATCACGATTTATTTTTCCAAATCCAGCATTTAATTCACAAATGTATTTTAGTATATCTGTGCCGATGATTTCACCAGTATCGCTAGTATCAAATGTCCTCTCGATAGTTATATCATCATTTATTAAATTCTGTTCTATAAAAGAAATGTTCAAGTAATTTAAAAGACTTTCTCTTAGTTTTTTTAATGTTGTTTTTGCGTAAATACGCTTCGTGGTTGTTTTCCTTTTACATTGATACACTTCAACCCAACGATACAGTTCGTCCTTACTATCATCATCTTTGTTAATATCTTGTGCTTCATACAATTTACCTGTTGATGTATCAAGATATGTTGTGTCATGTGCTTCTTCGGGTACTGCACCATTCGCAAAAAACGCTATCCAAGGTGGTTTACTTCCCGAATTATCAATATAATAGTCTCCGTGTTCCCATAAATCATCAATATCTCCAACTGCAACTACTTCTTCATATTCAGATACTACATAGAAAACTTTGTTATACCAGTCGGAAACATCTATTTGTGCATCATATAAAGCATCATAAGCAACAATTTTTCTATAGTCTTTATCATTCACACGCTTTGCACTATCAACACGATATTTACCCATTTTTACAACTGCGTCTTTACCATCATTTACTAATAATCTTGCCGTAAATTCCAGTCCTGCAAGTTCTTTCCCTGCAAGTTCTGACACCTCAAATTCACACGATGATGCTATACAACCGCCTAACTGTAAATCTTCACTATCACATATGCTTTCTTTAATTGTCACGCTTTCTTGATGTAATGTCTCATTTGTTATTGTAAAATTCAAATCAGAAAAATTAAATTCATAGTCATTAAAGTACGCACCGCTTTTATAAAAGCACTCTTTTTCACTATCTGTAAGATTAAGCATTGTCTCACCTCGCTAATACTCTATTAACTCAAATGTCGTAGGCAAATATGTCGGTGTCCCCTTATATGTACCGCCATATTTCCATTCAACATCCGGTATATAGAAAAATCCTGTTTCGTAATCGTTAGTCCATTCATTAAAGTACCTAACACGAACTTTCTTTTCGGGCGGTTCAATACATCCATGCTGTTTCATACCTTTGCGAATAATTGACATAAATTTTTCTTTTTTTTCATATCCCATATAAACCGTTGAAAAAGAAATGCCATCACGCATATGCTTTAAAACATTTCTCTTTAAATGACCGTTTGCGTTGACATAACTATCTAAATCCTGTGCCCTGTCAGCAGTGATACTCAAATTATCTGCCGCTATGAATTGGTCTATTTTGGTATATTCGTAGTTCCCACCACTATATCCTGTAGCAATGGAAACAAGACCCTTACTTTTTGAAAATGCCATAATTCTACCTCTAACTTTTTAAGGTTAATGATTTTTTTGCATCAAAAAAGACGGATATTAAATCCGTCTTGTGTTTTTATAAAATTTAATTTATTCTTTTATCAACTTAGCATAATGTAAATCCAATGCAACATCTTTTGTTTTTTCGCCAGTAAGAGAATTTTCAGTATCTCCCATTCCGTTAAAAACAGTATATGCTTCGATAACATCATCCTCTAATATATTAAGGTTATCATCATTTGTCTGATAATCATACAGCCAAACAAATTTATCATAATCTTCTTGCTTTTCTTTCTTGTTATACACATATGCTTTATAATACTTTTCACATCCTGTTTTTACGCTGTCGTTTATTACATCACTAATGTAAAGATTAACCTTAAAGCATTGTCCATCATATTTTTTAGGCTCTCTTGCAACCTTTTTGTACGGAAACGATACACTTTTATTCTTCATTTCTTGTAAAGTATAACTTTGTTCTATTTGTTTCATATCATCATCTGAGTTATCATCCCCGATTACCGACAATACATAAAGTGCTATTGCAATGCCAACTATTATCCATAATATCTTATGTTTTTTCTTACCATTATTCATTTTTTTCAACACCTACTTTTTATTTAACTGTTACTTTACAAGTTGCTGTACAACCACTTTTCATTTTTAAAGTTATTATAGCTTTCCCTTTTTTAACAGCCGAAACTTTTCCTTTTTTATTGACTGTAGCAACTTTTTTATTGTCAGTAGTCCAATTTTTCAATACATCGGGATAAGTTCTTTTCTTTATTTTTAATTTCAGCTTTTCACCTACTTTTAAAGTTTTGCTCTTGCATGATATTGAAACTGTTGCCTTTAATTTAGGTATTTTCTTTATTTCTACTTTTGAACATGTATAACAATGCCTTGTCTGTTTTCCGCTTTTAAAAATTGTAGGTTCTGCACTTTCATCCCACAATGTACTCCAACTACTCCAATCATGTTTTGTGTCATCAACTGGAATATCCTTGTATTCTCTTTGATAGCAATTATAACAATATCTGCTTTCCTGTCCTTTGTTTAAACAGTCAGCTTCTGTCCACACTTCCCAATTAGACCATAAATGTGAGCCATCACCTTGTCTTGCTTTTGTTTCTTCTTTGTAACATTCAGTGCAATATCTTTCCCACTTTCCATCCTCACATAAATAACCATCAGCTTTCCATTCAGTCCATTTATGTACTCTTGTTGCTGGAACAGTCACTTTCTTAGAATCTCCACAAATAGAGCAGTCATACCAATTATAACCCGCCTCGGAACATGTGGGCTTTTCACTAAAACTAGAATCTAAAACCCATCTGTGATTACATACTGCATAAGATGTAGTATGTATACTGGAGATAGCAAGAGTTGCTATTCCTAAAATTGCTACAATCTTTGTAAAAAATCTTTTTCTCATATCCGTTCACACTCCTTTTCAATATTTGCTATATCATATCATATTTGACACGATATAGCAATATTTCTAAGTGAAAAGAGGTTTGCCGTAACGCTTTTTGTAATTACTGTTGGCATTTTGCGTTATCTTGACTATATCACCCTCAGAAACACCCTCGACATACAAAGGAGTGCCGCTACTATTCATGCGGTTTATGCTTGTTACAAGACTTGTTAAAACAGGTGTCATAACATTATATACTGCGTCTGACACACCTTGCGATACTGACGCAACGATTTGGTCGTTGTTCATGACCGCTGTTCCTCTGCCTTTGAGTGTGCCTACCAGTTCGGGACCTGCTTCTCTTGCATAGAAAAGCTGACCCATGTTTGGAGTACCGCCATTTGCATATTTTGCTATGTTGTGCCACGAACCATTTTCAAAAATACCGCCTTTTGCCAACTTAGGTACTGAGGGAATACTAACTCCCGGTATTTTATTGATAGTTTTAATGCCTTTGTTAATTGCACTAGCAATAGCATTCCAAGCCTTTTTTAACGGTGCTGTGAACATATCTTTAAAAGTAGCTGTTAAAACTGCTGTTTTACTCGTTAATTCTTTCCATTTATCTTTTATTGACTTAAAAACATCTTTGGTTTTTTCTTCTGCTCTTCCTGTTAAGGTAGCCGTTTTGGTTTTAACGCTTTTCCATATGCTACCGAGTTTGTCAACGCCATCTTTAATTGTAGCTTTTGCAGTGACAATCGCATCTTTAGACTTTATTTTTCCCCATTTTTCGGATAACTCGTCAAACTTATCTGAAATTGTTGCTTTTGCCTTAGCCAAAAACTCCTTTGTGCCGCCTTTGACCTCAGACCATTTTTGTTGCACTTCTTTGAATTTATCTTCAATTTTACCTTTAGCATATACATAAATTTGTTTAGTACCCTCAGTAAAACTAGCCCATGCTTCTTTCGCTTTGCTAAAGCTATCTTCGATTTTACCCTTTGCTTTAGCAAAAAGAGTTTTTGTCTCGTCAGTAAAGTTATTCCAACCATCAACAATTTTGCTGAATACTTTATCTGCCTGACCTTTAGCTTTGGCTATAACACTTTTAGTTTTTTCCTTAAATCCATTCCATTTTTCTTTAACTTCATCGAATTTTTTACTAATTTCTCCTTTTGCTTTAGCCATTAAAGTTTTCACTTTTTCTTTTTTGCCGTTCCACCATTCCTTGATTTCTTTGGCTTTATCGTCAAAACTGCCTTTTATTTTTAATCCAAGTTCAATAGTTGCTTTACCTAAATTTTGAAGTTTTTCTTTTATTTTGTCCTTTAAATTAAAATTATTCATAAAACCATCAACGCAAAATCCAGCAATCTCCTTAAATACCGTTGACGGAGAATGTATTCCTAATGCTTCTTTGACAGGTTTTACAATAAGATTGTAAAGGAAATTTGCAGGATATACCAACGCATTAGCAAACCCCTTTAAAACTCCGTTTGCCATATCGTTTCCCACATCAATTCCGGATGTCATGGCTGTCGTATCATCCCAAGTATCTCCGAAAAAGTCTTTTATTGTTGTGCCTATCTTTATAGCTAATTTTACAGGTACTTGAAAAACACCCATAGGTGAGTTTTCGTCAAGCCAAGAAACTTTTTTGCAAAGTGGCTTCCAAATTTTGTTTGTAAACCATTCATCAATATTTCTTGCTAGTTCATCAGCCGCCATATCGGGATTTGCTAATGTTGGTAGCTTTGTAGCAATCTTAACAGCGATATTCGACAATGTCAGTCCCTTTTGTATGCCTAATGCTGTTTTTACAGCTTTTATCAAATCACTAATTTTTGCACCGCTTGCTATCCAATTTTTAATACTTGCATATACATTTTTAAATGTGACAACTATTTTGCCGATTCCTGATTTAATCTTTGTTGCAAGAGCCTTAGCCGCCTTGCTTATTTTTGATATAGACCATGCTTTTATAACAGCAAAAACTCTTGAAAGTCCTACACTTATTTTAGATTTTCCAATTTTACTTCCAAGCAATATTGCAAGTAGCTTTTTCCAGCCTTTTCTTAAAGTAAAGGCTAAAATTCCTATTGTAATTATTCCTGAAACTGGGTCTTCTTTTGTTTGTGCTGTAATCGTTGTCCCTATTGCTTTAACTAAAGATTTCGCCATTTTGCCTAGTGACCAAACAACTCCACCCCAATCAATAGAACCGATAAAATCAGCAATAGCTTGTCCTACTTGTTCCCAATCAACAGTATCAAGTGCAGTCGTAATACTATCTGCTATCCCTTTTATTCCGTCACTTAAACTCTTTCCAAGTTCTTGCCAACCATTAAGACCAGTCTGCTTATTTTTCTTATTCATTGTCTTAAAAAAGTCATTTATTCCCTGTCCTAACGCATTTCCAAGTCCTTTAAAATCAAAAGTAGTAATTGCTCCAAACGCTGTCTCAATAGCCGCCCTTAACTTACTTGCCATTGATTTAAAGTACGACTGCAAAACTCCTGTTTTGATAGCTGAATTAAGAGTTTTCGACAAACCTTTTCCAAGATTTACCCAGTTTACTTTTTTAAAGAAGTTTGTTTCAGCTTCAAGCGCGGCTTTAATAGAATTGCCTATAGCTTTTCCTAAACCTTTCCACTTGAATTTTTTAACAAAACCATTTAAAGAAGTACCCATAATTGAGGTAATCTTTTTCAAGCCTTTAGCCCATTTGCTTGTATTTTCATTCACCCAGTCAATGCCCTTATTTAAGGTTGTCGCAAGTGCTTCACCGATTTCTGTTCCGTCGCCTGTGTCCCAAGCTGTTGTAAATAATTTTTCAATCTTTTCTTTGAGGTTATCAGCATCACTTGTCATGCTTTTAAACGCTTTATTCCAGCGTTTTTCATAATCTTCGACAGCATTTATAAGAGCATCAGATAAAACGCCACTAACATCTCCTGTGCCGTTTTTATCCTTGTCACTGTCTTTCTTAGATGTTTCGTTTGTCGTAAGATTATTTAACTTATCAAATCCCTGCAACTGCTTATTAAACTTTTTCTGTGCATCTGCCGCATCATTTATACTATCTGCCGCATTGTCGGCACTGTCTGATACATCGTCATAAGTATCTGATGTGTCACTGTCTTTTGAACCAAGACTGCTATCAAACTTTAAGCCAAACAAGTCACCGATGTGTTTCATTAAATCTTTGACAGCCATTGCCATTGCATTTAACCACGGTAATACTTTTTGTATGACAGGCATAAACAGCCTTGAAAGCATCAAGCCGCACTGTTTGATGTTGGACTTTAACATTCTAAATTGATTTGCGGGAGAATTGATAGTCTTAGCTAAGTCACCCCATGCGACTTTAGACTGCTGTAACATAGTGATAACACGCAAATACTCTTTCTCAGCCTGTGTCATATCAGAAACATTTTTCTTAACACCTAGCCCAAGTGCTGTTTCCTGTAATGTCGCAACTGATATGTCCATACCATATTTTTTGACAGCCATTGCCGCACCCGAAAGACCACTTGAAAAGTTTTTCATAACTGTATCGAGTGGCATATTTGTTAATGAGGACATATCCCCAGCAAGCATTGTCATGGCTTTTGAGGTTGCAATAGACGCTTCGCCCATCATGCCGACAGAATTAGTCATTTGTGCAATCTGCGCTTCAAAGTTTGTAACCTGTGTAATATCAAGCCCAAGACTTGCCGCATTAGTATCTATAAGATTTCCATTTTTATCGGGCTTATATCCTGTCATTTTGCCTGTAAGAGTTGTAAGTCTATCCTCAAAGCTATCCGCATAACTCTTAGCATCATCATAGCCGTATTTCTTGTAATTACCTTTATTTTCCTGTGCAATCTTGTCTATTGCCTTTTGAAAATAGTTGTATTCCTCGACATAATCACTTGATATGCCAAGAACTTTACCAAGTGCACCAGCAACCCTTGACAGCATCATGTACTTGAAATACAGCCTTGCAACTGAATTTCCTAATTTGCTAATTTGACCGAGTGCAAGTTTTAAAGGCGATTTCATGTTGCGAACATTCTTAGCAAAATTTAGTGTTGCCGCACCAGCATTTTTAATCTTACTGATAAAATTAGAAAAGCCTGTTGCCGCACTCTTTAATGTACTGCCAAAACTTCTTGTCGAGTTTTCACTTTCTGTCAGTCTAGCCTTGTACTCTGCAAGTTCTTTTTCGGCTTGATTAAGTTGCTGATACAACTTATCAAAGTTTGTATCACCGAAACCAATACCTCTATTTCTCATTTGCTCTATAGCAAGATTTAATTTCTTTATCTTTGTTTCGAGGTTGTCCGTTGATTTAATGTCGGTATCAAGACCTAGTGCTTTTTGATTTAAAGCCGCTTTATACCGCTTTGCTTCATTTTCTAACTTGATTAAAGCCATTTTGGCAGTGTCCCATTCAGAAGTCCCCATGCCTTTGCCACTAGCTTGTATATTAGCAAGATTGATTTTAGCCTGTGAAATTCTTTCGTCATATCCTTTTAAAGCACTGCTCGCACCTGTGATTTTTATTCTCTGCTTATCTAATTCTTCTCTAACTCGTCCAAGTTGATAAATGGTTTCGTTATAATCAGCACTTCCGACTAACTTTTTTCCAGCAAGCTGATTTGATTTTTGTACTAATTTGCTTTCTTCTGCTTCAAGTTCCTTAATAGATTTGATATTCAAATCAAGGTCAGCAGCCGCTTCTTTTAAGGTATTTTCATACCACTTAGCTTCTGCCACAACTTTTCGCAATGCAATACTAGCATTATTCCATTCCTCAGTACCCATGCCCTTACCACTTTTTTCGACTGCTTTAAGGTCGGCTGTGGCTTTCTTTATTCTTTCGTCATATCCCTCTAATGCTCCAGTAGTTCCCTCTCGAGACTGTTTTAATGCTTTAAGAAGTTCTGCTTGACTATCCCAACCTGTGTGTTTAGGCAATGTGTCTGATGATATTTTTTCCATATTTTTTTGATATGTTTCAGCCGCCTTTTTCATTTCACTCTCAGGCGGTATCATCATTGCAGTTTTGTTTTCTTGATTTGCCTTTGCATTTTCTCTTTCAAAAAATTGTGCCTTGCTTGCCTGTTCTGCTTTTTGAACTTCTGTAATTTTAGATTTAAGTGTGTCAAGTTGGTTTATGGTTGACTGTATGTTACGCTCTAATCTAACGAACTTTTCATCACCTGTACTTGCTTTGCCTAAATCAAGTGCTGCGTTTTCTTTTGCAAAGAGTTTTGAAAGACTGTTAGATAATCTGTCGTATTGCTTTTCAAGTTGTTTTGTTGACCCAGTAAATCTTATATCTTTGTCTGCATTTTCAAATCGTTTCTGTAATTCTGCAATAGCTTCTAAGCCTTGCTTAACATCGACTTTAACCTCAGTCTTTGTTTTCTTCTTACCGACATTGTCTACAGTTTTTCCTAAGTCCTCTACCTCTTTAGTGACAGTTTTTAAGCCGCCGACTTTAGCAAGATTTTCAAGGTTTTTGCTGATGGAAGTAGTGTTTATACCGCCAAGTGCTTCCGAAAAACTCTGTAATTTACCTATAAGGCTGTCAAGTGTTTTTTCTGCCGACTGTGCTTCTGCCGATACTTTCAGTTCTAAACTATCTAATTCCATCAAATCACCTCATTCTGATTAAATCTCTTTTACTTTTTCAAGACTTATCCAATATCCGTTGTCAGTAAGTCCCCAATTTCCATCGAGTTTAACAATCTTAACTTTTGTTCCTTTTTTTGCAGTACCTTTTTTATTTACTGCCCCAAGCTTCGGTTTACTTCTTAATGCCGCATGTTTTGTAACAACCGCAGTAAATTTATATCCTGCTGTTATAAACCTCTTAAATTCAATCCATTTCTCATTACCACTACCTATAAAAGGTGCTGGACAATTTTTTCCATTTACATCCCAATGTCTAATTATTGTTTTTGCGTTAGGGCACTTGCTTTGAATGTATTTAACAAGTTTTCTTGTCGCATACATCTGTTCCCAGTTTGTTTTCAAGCACATATCACACAATTCAATAGACACCGAATTTGTATTTGTACATTTGCTAAAATAAGCCGCTTCGCCTTTTCTGCCGCTTTTATGATTGCCACCGACAGCCCAAGCTATACGGCTCATCGCTATTGATTTACCTATCTTACCTGCCTTATCAACAAAAAAATGTGCTCCTGCCTGTCTTGTATTGCCATTGGCAAAGTAATCAAGATTATTCAGTGCTGTATCGCCTTTATTTCCCGTATAATGTATGACAATATACTTTATGTTGTTTAAGCTGCGCTTACCGCCATAGCTAATGCTTTTTGCGTTTTTCTTAATCATTTTCATTTTGTTTTCACCTCAAAAATAAAAAGACAGCAAGTTTTACTCACTGTCTTTAATCAGGACTTTCAGGTAGTCCGCTTTCTCTTAACTGCCGTATTCTTTGTTTCATTTCAAATACTGCTATTTCTTCTTGACTTTCCTTGTTGGGATTGTTCTTTATCCTGTTTTCTTTTTCTTCTTCAAGTAATGGATTTTTAGGATATTTTCCTTTTCCGAAAGTACACGCTATTGCTTCCGCGACATAATATCCGTTTAACCACGAAAGATATTCAGATACCTTTATTTTCTCTTGTTCTCTTTCTGTATATGCCTTTATGTGCATTTCTATGGCTTTCGGCGTCATGTGCATAGCTTGTTTATATGTCAATCCTGCCTTTATAGCACTAGGCAAGATATTTTTTTCTATGTTATCTTTGAAACTTATTTTTTCTTCATGTGGTCTTGTGGAACTTTCGATGCTTTCTTTGGTGTTTCTTCCTCTGTCTGTAACATCTCGTTCAGACCTATCAACTCTAAAAAACGATCTTCCCTCATCTGCTCCAATATCATTTCCATGACTGAATAAAAGTTTGATTTATTTTCAGCAATATACTGTTTTAACAGTGCCTTTGCATCACTAAGTGATGTAACTGTACCGTCGCCATTTTCAGTATTTCCATGATGTTCTAACAATCCTGCATAGAACATATGCAATGTTGTCTGAGGTACATTTGACATTCCTTTTATAATTCCTTTGATTTTGTCATTCTCATTATCTGCATCTGTTGATGACATAAATTCCAAAAGTCTTTCTGTACTCTCAGGATAAAGTGATGCTTCGAGAGAGTATTCAAGTTTGTATTCTTTGTTACTGATATTTAAAATTTTAAACATATTATTTTCCCTTTCTCTTACTTTTTTGTAAGAAAGGGGGCAGTCCGAAAACTGCCCCTCTTTTAATCATTTTGTTTTAGCTATTTATCATAAGTATAGTCAGCCGTTTCTGTTATTTCGTCAGGCACTACAGCTTTACTTTTATTTAGTGACTGACTACCTATTTTTTTGCCAACTTAATCGCCGTTGGATAACCATTTTCATCTTCTGTGACTGTTACTGTATAGTTATCTTCAATCCATTTCGGCACTGTCTGAACTGAAATAGTTGCAGTACCTGTTAAGTGGTCGTCTGTTGCTTCGTCAGGTGCAAATGATTCCTGCCCGATGAATCCACAAATGCCCTCTGAACCTTTTCCGTCAGTTCCGTAAAGAATAATGAAGTCAAGTTTTTTGCCCTCATTTGTTACCATGTCGTCTTTGTATTTCTTTTCAAACGCCCCCGGAACTTCCATTGAGCCTGCCGCACGCCTGCCCATCTCCTGTGTTTCGACTAAATCTTCAAGTGTAGATGTATCTACCATGTTTTGAGAACCGAACGGAGATGGTATCGACTTAGCTCTCATAAGTAATTTATAGGTGCCAGCCCAATACTCTCCTTCCACTGCTGATGAATTTGGTTCTTTGTACGCAATTCTCGATTTTAAACCTGTTGCCATGTTTTACCTCCTAATTTTTTGTAAAAAAATAAGAACCTAATGGTTCTATAAAACATCGTTATAATCAAAAGTACGAGTTGCCCTGAATGTTGCTGTAAAAACTTTGTTCTCTTTTCTCACAAATGGCATTGGATTCAGTGTAAACGCCATTTGTTTAAATCTTCCTGCCACCTCATTCGCCACATTCAATGCTTCTGCTCGACTTTTGTTTGTTGTAACTGTAACTTGTGCTGTATAAAGCACTGTGTCAATATTTATTTTTTCCAAATCTACTACTTTTTCTAACGGTTGCATAGACTGTATCAGTACAGTTGGAAAAACTGCATTTCCGTCAGCTTCTTCTTCGTTAGTAAAACGGATATTTGGATATGTTTTTTTTAATCCTGTTTCTGCTCTTGCTTTGACAATGTTAAATATTGTACTTTCTAAATTAAAAGCCCATGCCGTTCTTGCTCTCACCCAAACACTCTCCTTACCACTGATTTATAATCAGTTATAATCTTTTCATACGCTTTTAAAACAGGCATTGTTGCTTCTACACCACGGGTCATTACTAATGCTCCTGTTTCATCATAGTAAGCCCAAACCTTTTGCACTCCATGACCGGCTCCGTATGAGCCAATTAAAAAGCCAAATTCCTGCCCTTTTGGATGTGGACTTGTACCGGCTTCACCGTTATAATAAACACCTGCCCCGAACTCTATAAATAGAATTTCTTCGCCCTCTACAACAAGATTTGCCTGTGCATAACTTCCAAAGTTATTAAGTTTTACATAGGTATAATGTTCGGTGTTAGAACCACTCCTAACCCCTTTACTGTCAAATGTATAACTTGCGTCAGCGACATTCGTTTCTATAACAGGTATGCCAATATCCGCAAGTGCCTTTACAAGTTCTGTAGTTTTGTTTCTAAGCCATTGTTTGTACTGTCTAAGCTGTTTTATAGCCTTTTCTACAGACTTTTGAGACAAACCCAGTGTTATTGTTTGCTTTGCCATAAAACACCTACTTCACAACCGCTTTAAGCACATATTTTGTTGACTTTAAAGCCGGTTTAACTCCGACTATAGTAAAATCTGCCGATGTTTCGTCAACTATTTCGTCAACTGTTTCTGTATCTTCGTCAATGTAAGTTACTTCACTATCAAGCCATATTAAGTCACCTTTTTTTAAAGGGAACTCATTTTTATCTGTCAACATTATTGCGTCATAGTCGGCAGCATCAAAGCCGAACTCTTCTATTTCAGCTTCGCCGCCACTGAACGCTATGTTTGCTTTAAAATCAATAGGTTTTGAGAAAACAGCTTTTTCACCGATAATTTTGGGAATTTTATTGCCCTCGTCATCAAAATAAGGAACAAAGTTTCCGTCACTGTCGGTATACCCCTCATAAACGATATTGCCCTCATCGTCTTTTTCATAAATTAGGATACGCCGCCCATTTTGTCGTGAATACTTCATTGACTGCTTGTTTATATCAAGCATTTGTTTCTACCTCAGGAAGTCCTGCTACAGATGTTAAAATACTTACAACTCCTGCAAGAACCGCTGACGAAACAACTACTTTCCAATCAACCGAACTTACAACAGTGCTTGCACCGATAACTCCGACCGCTGTTTGTGCAACTGTTTTAATTGCTCTAACTGCCGCCGCCTTAGTCCACTGTTTCCAATCTCTCATAAAACAATCACTCCTTTTCATCGTTTATACGAACTTCCAAGCCATCAAGCCTATGGTGTGCTGAACTTGTACTTTGTTCAACCTTTGTAATTCTACTTTCATGGTCTGCTAATTCTTTTCGCATTTCTGAACGCTCGCTTTTTAATTCGTTAATCAGTTCCAAGATACTATCTAACTTCATATTGATACGGGTGTTTTCTTTAACCCGTTCTTCGATTTCTTTTGTATCTGTCCGTTTGTTGTTTTTTAATCCAAAATAGACGGAAAAAGTAACGGATATGACACTTATAAGAATTGCAACTTCTATTTGCATCCTATACCGCCTTTCTATAATTTGGCACACTGCCCACCACCCTTACTGTGTGCCGCCTGCTACCATTTTCGTAACCTCACGAATATGGTAACGCACAATCTTCTATAGCCTTATCTGCATTACAGATAATTTACTTTTTCTACAACTTGGTAGATAAGCTATAACACTTTAGCAAAAGGAAATACTCCGACAAATAAACTGTCTCTATCTCTCCAAGTTCTGTTGACACCATTCTCATTGTAACTTGCCATAAATGCTTCGCCCGCCTGTGAATGGTCATACACAACAAGATTAACGATAACTCCCTCAAACTGTTTTAAGTCCTCTGTTATCATTTCTTCTGTGTAGCTGTCGGGGTAATTTCTTCTGTTCTTGACATCTTCTGTAGCCTGCTTAATAAGCTGTTCGATAAGCAAATCATCTTCTTTGTTATCAAACACGACTACATCAGATGTAGTTTCATCATCATTTGTAACTGTATCAATATGAAATTGTTTAAGTCTGATTTTTACTTGTGCTAAAATCGTATATTCTGCTTTGTTCAATTCCATACAGATACCTCCTACAAATTGAATTTCTCGATTAAGATACTTTTTAAATCAGCACCGCTAAAACTGTCAGCATCTACAATTCCGTTTTCAGATGCAAGTGCCTGTAAATCTGCTGTACTCATTCTGTTTATATCTGTTTTGGTATATTTAGGTGTTTCAAACGGAATAGAAGCAGTCTTTTCAACTGCCCCTATTTCTTCGCCTGCCTTATACCATTTTCCGTTGTATTTAACAGTGTGTGTTGCTTTCATGTAGCACCTCCTACATTACTTTCATAACTACAACGCTATCCATTCCCTCAAATGTCGGAAGTCCAATCATAGATACTACACAATGAGTATTGATAGGATGATTTGTAGCATATGTGTAAACAGCGATACCCGTTTCCACAATAGAAAGATTTCCGTCTGTAAGACTTCCACTTCTTTCCTCAGGAGTTCTACCAAACACATAGTCTCCGAGGTACACACCGCCCGATTGAGCACAAATAACACCAGTTGGTACAAAATATTTTGTCTGACCGTCTGCTGGGTCGATGTAAAGTTTGTCATAAACTTCAATCTCAATGCCATAGCCTTTCAGATAATCAACAACCTGTCCTTGCTGTACTCTGATGCCGCCCTGATATGCCGCAATACCAAGCACTTGCTTCTTTGTGTCCTCTGCTTCAAGAAGTTTTTCAAATGTTTCTGTATTCATAGTAAATATCGCTAATGAATAGCCTGTTTTCTTTGCAAATGTTCTTTTAGCCTGAATGAGGTCGTCAAGTGGCTTTGCTGTTGTAGGTGCGTCCCATTTGTCCGTTGCCGTTTTTATTTCGATAAAGTGGTCTTTTTTGTGTTCTGCTCCATCGTCTGATGTATAATCAACTGTAAAATGACTTTTACCAATATGTACATCAATTTTAGGAACTCCGTCAACTGGGGCAAGCAAGCTCCAAATCTGTCTTTCAGGAACAGTCAAAGCACCCTCTATCAGATTCATAGGTTTCTTGCTAATTTCTCTAAGAACTTGATTCGCAAGATTAGAGTTTTCGGCATTCTGATAATTAGCGTACTCCTGTTCCTCTTTCTCTGTTACCATATATCCCTCACGATAGAATGGCATTTCGTTCTGAATATCAGAAAAGCCGCCAACATCTCTTAATTCTGCCTGTGCATCAAAATTAGATGCTTTTAACGATACAGGAAGTCCACTCTTTCCTTTAATGAATCTGAGGTCAAGGCTATCTTGCTTTCTTGTTCCAAATTTTAATCTGCCTGCATAAGGGGCAGAACCTAATGTTTTTTCATAGTTATTCCACATTACTCCGAGACTTCTCGCTGTAAATGCTTCTGATAATGGTAATGCCATTTATATACCTCTCTTTCTTTAATCAAAAAAAGTAACTCGTGGTGTTGCCGTTTTAGCTTCATCTGCCACAGTTACTCCATTTGCTGTCACTTTTGCTTTGTCAATAGAACCTTGATACACATATGTTCCTGGCGCATCTCCCATTGTTACATCTACATCTTCAAGTAAATATCCGAGACATTTTGCGTCATTGCTCGGAAACGGTGTTCCTGCTTTTACAATTTTCTTTCCGTTTGTATCTGCACTTGTTACCATTGTTTGCGGTACAATACACGCCGCTCCCTCATAAGGAAAGTATTTTAAAATACCTTTACTTTGCGTAAAGTCTCTTTCAATCGGTTTTCCCATAATTTACCTCCTATAAAACATAATGATTTTTTGCTTCATTGTTGACTGATGCTTCTCCGAAAGTTATCTTTTCGGCATTTTCAACATCTGCCGGTTTTTCAGTTCCTTTATTACTGCCTGCACTGCTACCGCCCGGATTTGTCGTATTGTTTGCAATCTCCTGTTCCTTAGCCTGTGCCGCAGCGGTCTCTTTATCAGAGATAATCTTTCCGAGTACTTCGTAGTCAAAACTGCCGTCATCTTTGATAACCTGTGATGCCTGTTCAGCAGAAATGTTAAACTTGGATGCCGCATTGCTTCTCTGATTCGCAATAGCTTGTGTCTTTTCAAGTTCTGCGATTTTTGCATTTGCAGAATCAAGGTCTTTTTGCAGTTTTTCCGAATCGGATAAATCCTTATCTTTCATGGCTGTGTATTCCTTTTCCAACTCACGCAGTCTTGTCAGTTCTTCACTGTTTTTGTTTGCTTTTGCGTTTGCTGCCTGAACATCCTTACTATTCTCAGCAATGATTTTTTCAATCTGTTCATCAGTCAAACCCATAGCTGTCAGTTCTTCTCTCTTCATAAATTACCTCCGTTATGTCCTACGAATTTTTATACGGTGCAACGACACCGGGTGACATTGCCGATTTATACGCTCACGGCATTGCGAATTTTTATAAAATAAAAACAGCTACCAATTACTCGATAACTGCTTCATTTTTGTTATTATCATTATTTACTTCATTGTTACTGTTCATTTGTTGCATTATTTCTTGTGCTTTCTGTTCCTGTGCTTCTACATCATCAATAGTTTTCCATAAATTATCTATGTACGGCTGTGATAACAAGAATGTCTTTTCTGCATCTCCCCACAATCCTACTGTTTTTATTGCTATAAGCGGATGTATGCCGCACTGTAAAAGCTGTAACAATGTCTGAGCCTTAGTGTACATATTATCCTGCGGACTATGGTTGATTTGTACATCAAAATCTCTTAATGTTATACCCAAATCATGGTCTTTGATACGAATAATATTTAACGCTACTTTAGCAAGCCGTTTTTCTGACGACTTAACAATCGGGTCTTTTAACTTTGCTCTAGTTTTAGAAAAGTCCCATCCATTTCTTAGCTGTACAGCTCCTTGCGTATCGCCGCCGCTGTTATTGTTATTTTTGTTTGGTATAGCCAAAATAGATAATGTATTATCCCATAAATCATCTTTAGCAACTTGACATTGTGTTTGATTAAGTTCTTGTGTCATAATGTCAACATCTGATTTGTTGTCTTTATTGACCGACTTGACCGCAAGTGCATGGCTTTCTTTCATTTTTGTAAATGTTTCTTCGTCAATCTCGCAATTTATAAACTTAACCCAATACTGAACAAACTGTTCAACTCCATCCATTCTGTTAGACTGCATATTGTTAATTGCATCTAACATATCAATAACAATTTCAATGTCAGACAATCTTTCGTGATTGTTTGGAAACTCAACGATAGGAATACTGCCAAAACCATGTAACTTCCATTCAGAAACAACGCCGTCTCTAATAATACATGAGTTTGTATTTGTGTAGCACAACTTGTAATAGTTGCCCTCAAAGTCCTTTAATTCTTGTACCGCAAGCATAGGTTCTTCTGTACTTAAATTGTAAATAACAAAAGTATTCATGGGTGTAGGACACACAATTCTGAATGGTATGTCACCATCAGAAAACTGTAATGCTTTAAATGATGTTCCTGTTGCCGACTGCCATTCACCCGACTTAATGTCTTTTTCTTGTTTATTTGCATCTGACATATAGTCGTTAAGTTCATCAACGGCATTATTTACGGCATCGTCATCTTTTCTACTCACAAATTGTACCGGCTCCCCATAGGTTTGTCCGACTTTGAATTGCACTATCTCATATGCATGATTTTCTACAATTTTGTTTATAATATCATCATTTGCAACTTTTGTTCTGTATAATACCGGTTGGTCGCCTTTATAATATCGCCACAAATAATCTATTATTGTTTTGTTATAATAGAAATTTCCGATAACATCACCGACAACCTTTAATATGTTGTCCTGTGTTATTGTTTCCGCAGTAGTATATAATACTTTTCTGCCGTAATTTCCTTTTATAATATCTCTCAGAGGTCTTGTATTTCGCATATTCCCTCCTAATATAAAACAGCACCGCTAGATGTTTCTCTTTTTGGTAACGGCTTAACTGTTGTTTCATCCCTTGCAACATCATAAATAACTTGTAAATTACATTTTTTGCATTTTGCAATTTTATTTATCGTTGCTCGCCCATCATATGTAGCGACTTTTCGCCTGCATTGAGGACAATATATCATTTTACTTTTCATTCTGTTTTCTCCATCAAAAAATGCGTACCGCCTTGTAACCAAAGTGATACGCATTTAAACGAAAGGATATTTGAAAGATTTATATTACATTTTAATAATAACACATCGACTATGTGACATTCTATGACAACTTACAAATATTCATCTCCATATTTTTCTTCAAATTCTTTTAATGCTTTTGAATGTATTCTGTGAACTTGTCGCCAGCACCATCCTGTCTTATTTGCTATTTTTTCAAAAGTCAGTTTTTCAATGTATCTTGCAAATAAAATCTCATAGTAATCATCATTTTCTATATTTTGAATTTGAGATATAATATAGTTCTTTTTGTCAATATAATCATCTATCATATTATCAAGTTTTCGTTCCATTTCGTCCAACCTTGCTATGCTTGTACCGATTGGGTCTTGATTAGGCGTTGTCATTACTTTTTCATCGTTTTTAACTGCTGAAATGCTACAAGATAGCTCTTTAAACTGTGAAATTTCCAGTAATTTATTATTTATCAGCATATTTAATCTATTGATTTGATTAAGATAGTCTTTTGTCGTCATATGTCAATACCTCCTACCGCTACTAAAAGGATTTACAGCCGCTTGAACTTTGGAAATTCTATTTCCTTGAGTTATTCTTAATGCAAAGTTTGAAAAAACATCCGGTACATCATCTAATTGTTTTTTACCCGACACCGAATACTGCTTTAATAATGACATCATTACTCCATATGGCTCGTTAGGTTTATAAAGTGAGGGGTCTTTAAAAATAATGTGCTGTAATATCCAGTTAGAACATTGGAAAATCCTTGCTTCCTTATTTGTTTCCGTTGGGGTGTCAGTGATGTTACATATCCATCCGACACTCTCAACACGCTTATTAACTTCCATTGCAACTCTGTCTCCACCAGCATTGCGCTCAAATTCACATTCTTGTACTTTATTATTTACAAGCACGCCCGCTGCGTTCCTGTATTGTGCTTCATAGTCTGCTGTATTATCACACACGCAATCAACACAATAATAATCATCCCCATATTTTTGAAGCACCGGCAACACAAAGTAATCTGTTCCCTTGCCTTTTGTGTCGCATTGTGCGGTAACAATCTCCGGTTCTCCATGTGGCAAATTAAGATAACGTCTGATTTTGTCATCCGGGAATAATAATCCCTCACGCTCAATGGGTTCTTGCTTATACAAACATCTATAAGAGATTTCATCCATTAAAAGTTGTTGGTCTGCAAAGAACTCTTTTGTAAAGCCCCCATATTCGTAATTAAAATTGCTTTCTCCTGTAACCGGGTCAACATCCGGTACTGCAATCACTTTAACCCTCGGATTTTCCTCATACATATTTTGTATTCTTCCAATAACATCATGTACGCTCCAACGAGTAGCAATGTGTATCTCCTTGCACGGCTTTCCGTCCGTGTCTTGTGTTTTACGCTGTCTTGCGTCTACTGCATACTTATTCCATAGTTTATCAAGAATAACTGGATTTAAGGCTTCCTCGATACCTCCTATCATATCATCTACAAGTAAAAATTTACTTGCACGGACTTTACCAGCATTTTTACTTCCTACAGATGTGCATTGTACGCTTGGAAACGGTTTATATTTTCCTATGTTAAACTGTTCCATCTTTGCATTTGTGCTTGTTACTGAAAGTTTTGGAAATATTTCATGCCATGCATATTCATCGTCATTTGTCACAATGTCGTAAACGCCATCATAATACATTCGTGTAATATCACCGCTATGCGAATAAAACAAGCTATAATCTTTTGGAAACCAACCGGCTATACCGGAGTGAAAAAACTTTTCAACCGTACTTTTCCCAGCACCCGGCACTAAGCTAACACATAAAATATCGTATTTATCATCTATCATGCCTTGCAATGCATCAATAAGCCCAATTTTTACTAATTGCTTTCTTCGTGGCATATAAAATCTGTCTTTAGGCTCTCTTTTTCTCTCTATGTACTGAAAATAACTGTCTACAATTTTGTTTTGAGCTTCATATAATATTGGTTTATAATATTTATCAATCAAATCATACTCAACCTTATTCTCAAATGCATACTTTTCCAATTCCCATATTGTACCACCTGTCTTATCCATGCAGAAATGCTCTACAATGCCCTTAGAACGCTTTGTAAGTTGCAATCCATACTGAATATCCTTTTCTGTATTTATTGCAACTTCTGCCGCTTCTATGTATGCATCAATAACACTTTCATCTATTCCATTTTTCTCTATGTAATTTTCATAACTTTGAACTGTTTCTTTAAGATATTTAGATGCCAAAAAAGAAGCACCTCGCTTTCTCCAGCAAAGGTGCTTATAGACCTCTGCCTATAATTTTTCTAGGTTAGCGACTAACTCCACTTGTTAGCCGGTAAATATATTGTTAGAATGTTGGCATTGCTTCATTGCAAGCCGAATATAATTTCTGCACAAGTGCATTATAATCGTCAATTACATACCTTGCCGGAGCTATGTATGTTTTAATGCCATAGCTTTGTGCTGTATCTCTTTCAATATAACAGCCATTCCAATTATGCACTTCATCAATTCCAATGAATACATCAGCCCGTGCCAGTTTCTTAAGTCTCTCGCCCAAGTGCCATACTGCTTCTTTGCTGTCTTTAGGTGAGGTACTCTTAGTATAACTGTCGATAAGCTTCAATTCTTCGCCCTCGTATATTTCAGCAATCTTTTTCATTTTCTGGATGCTTGCTTTGATTTCTTCCTCTGTTCTGCCTTTCATCGGCACACTTACAAATAATTTTTTCATTTCTTTCTGTCTCCTTTTATATTTTATCAGCCTTTATTTTCATTGGTAGCTACTACAATCAATCTGTAGCCGGTAATATATTTATTCGCATTCTGAAAGTCTGTCTTTTATAAACTGCTCCAATACACTAAAGCCTTTTGGCTTTTCAATTTCTTTTCTTGCAAGTTCTGCAACTATTGTTTCCATTTCTTCTTTTACTCCTTGATAGGCAATTTTCATTCCGAATTTCATTTCGTCCATTTGATTTCCTTTCCGCTGACAATCAGCAATCATTGTTCTAATTCTTCCGCACGCCTTGTCATTTCAATCTGTGTTCCGTTTTCGTCCCTTGTGCCGACAGTTACATATCTGTTACTTGCCATATCTCCAAATCTTATTTCCGTTTTATTATCATCAAACTTGTAACATTTACGCATTTCTTCAATGCAGTTATTCATTTCTGATATTTTCATAATATTACCCCTTTTCTACACTATTTGCTAATGATTTTGTTTCCTCTAAAATTTTCATTGCTAATGCTCTTGAAAATTCATGATTATTTTTTGGGTATCTGCCTAAAATTGATTTTGCGTACTCATTAACTGCATCAACAGAAACATCAATACCCATTACTTTTCCAGATACCTCAACACATTCTGCTCTCTTTTCATCATTTGTGCATTTATTGTCTTTATTGTAGCGGCATGTGGTTAAGTTGCAGTTATTCATTTTTAACACACCCCATTCTGCCAGATATATAATGACTTCTTGTGTCGCAAACTGTCTTGCAATCAATAACATTGCCCTTATCAAGGCAAATCTCAAGATGCTCACATTTGTCGCACTTTGTATCTTTCTCTTTATATTTCTTCGGCTTGTATTCCTTAAAATCCTTACACTCACAGTCTAAATCTGTGTCATTGCCCTTGCTACAAGTGTAAATGGGATATTCATCTCCTATTTCTTCATCGAAAATATAATCTTCTTCGCTGAATTTGCATTTTGAACAATCATTCATTCCTCATAAACCTCTCAAAATCTTTCCTGCACTTAGGGCATAATTCCAAAACTTTTGTCCCGGGAAAAATGCGATGTTTCTCAATCTTTTCAATCTCCCCAACAACATCTCCATCCTCAAAGATTGGATATGGGATTGAATATTTGCCAAAACTTGTGTATTTCATTTCGTTTCTTTTTCTATGAGATATTTTTTCACCGCACCTGTCGCAAGTGTGCCATTCTTTGCTATGTTTCATTACCTCACCCTCATAAAATCTCATTCAAATAATCTGTTCCACTATTTTCAAGTGCCTTGCTAATGCCGTTAATCATATTAGCCATTGTCTGTTCGACTTTCTTTATCTTTTCAACGTCTCCACCGCATTGTAATGATAAATAGCTTTTCTGCCAATCGCTTGCATTTACAACTATACTATTGTGAATATCTTTCTGTGTAACCATCATTCCACCAACTTTCTACCGCATATAGGGCAATAATTGATACTTAATGCTCCTACTCCGTATTCATCAGCAGAATTTGTAAATACTAAGCTCGGGTTATTAGTAATGTTGCGTATCCCAATATCAATCCCAGAATAATTCGGAGATTTTTCATTACAGAAGTCCCATTTTGGTATGTCAATTCCTATGTTTTCGCAAAATTCATACATACTTAGTCCTCCATCAGTTTTTCGCCACACATAGGGCAATAAGATATTTGTTTTTTTAATGTTGTAAGATTAAAGTAATCTAATAAGTGATTAGAAACTATTTCAAACATCAATTCATTGCCTTTTATTGTAGCTTGAAAAACTTGTATTTTCTCGTTCATTATGCCGTCTTGTTCTACATTTAAAATTATAGGTTTAGCTTTATTATTACAAAACTTACACATATTCATCATTCCTCTTTGTTGTGTTTACAATACACAAGCAAATGCTCCGCAATCTGTTCTAACTCGTCAATTCCATACTTACTGCTTTCAGTTTTTCTCCCTGTAAACGGAATACTGTGTTCATATGTTTCATTGATGAGCATATCGACAACTTCTAGTGGGTCAAACGGTAACTCTTTGTTTTCGTTTTTCTTATTTTCACATTTTTCCAAGTCATATTTTAATTGTTTGTTGTAGTTACTTAAATCACTGCATTTTTTCTTCCAGCACTCGATTTCATCTATAAACTTTTTGTCATGCTCAGTAAAATCAAGTTTATCAAAAACAATCTCTAATAAGCCTCCAGTCATAATGCTCTGTTCACATTCTGAACAATACACTGTCACTCCGCTTTCTTTTAATAATTTACCAATAGTTTGTGTAAACTCCATAGCCATCTCTTTATCTTTTATGTCAGTTATTTTTCTTGTTAATTCTTCAAAATCCATTACCTACTACCTCACTGTTTATATTTTTTGATAATCTTACAAACCATACTTTGTGAACACCCCATTTCATCAGCAATCTTTGCTTGCGACCATTTGGCATTATGTAAAGCCATTACCTTGCCTACATCAATAGAACTCTTTTCCGCTGATGTTTTATTAGAAGTATCTGTTCCTTCATTTTTGTTCTCGTTATCTTCTCCAAAAACTTCAGTATATTCATCCCGAACCTGTTCTTCAAATGCCTTTTGATTTGCGTTGTCTTTCTCTCTGTCCAGTTCCATCCTTGTCATAACGCAATATCCAGCAAGGTCTAACAGCGTATCTCTTATAGTTTCGTCAGCAACTTTCTGTTCTGCTCCTGTTGCCATATTATCAAGTCTGTTCCATTTATCTTCCATGCGAACCATAGCCGCTACTAATCCATATTTCTTAAATGAACGACTAAAGCTATCGCCATAATCATGATTTTTCTTGATATATGTATCATGTATCTGCTGTAAAAGTATTTTGTGTTGTTCCAAATTATCCATCTTTCTTACCTCTCACTTAAATTATTAAAGAGTAGTCCGGGGTCGAACCGGATAAAGCACCATCTGCTCTTCTTCATATTGTCATGAGGAATTTTAAAAAGCCTGTTTATCAGCTATCCTCGATAGTTTTGAGGATAAGTATATAGGTGTGGATTTGCACCACACATAGCAACGACTTCTCACAACGGGTAACACCGTTTCAGGTTCATTTATCGCCTTTTTAATTCGATAACCTTTTTCTAACCAAAGCGTGGTTGCCTTATGCTTAAGCGTTTACCTATTCCGCCACTATCTACCACCCGCGTCGTACCTAGTATTTTTGCGTGGGCATTTTTTAATAATGTCAACAGCTAGTTTCTGTTCTTCCATTGCCGACATTGGTTTCTGCACAAGTGTTGACATAACGCAGACACAAGGATTCGAACCTTGACAGCATTTCTGCTGGATAGCTTAGCAAGCTACTGTGATACCATTACACCATATCTGCAAATGGGCGAAAGAGGAATCGAACCTCTATTGTTTACCACATGGGAACAGATTTACAGTCTGCCGCAACACCACCAATCGTTGCCGTTCGCCCCGAATTTTCTTTGTATCGCCAAGAACATTAAGAAAGAAGCGGTGAGTACCTTTTTCGCTAGAGTTATGCTCACAGGTGGGCTCGAACCACCATTCTACACCATTCTTACTCTGTTTAACTGGCATAGTAGGTATCGAACCTACGACCTACAGAATAACAGTCTGTCGTTCTACCACTGAACTATATGCCAAAATTGCATACACCTCTGTATAGGCTTTTAAGATGGTATGCAAGCACCTGTGTGTTATGGGGGTGTGAAATTTGTAATGGAACTACATTAGTCCAGTACGGAAAAAGTATGTAAGTTCGGGCATCGTGGGATAGACACCCGAACAACCACACCGAGCCGTGCGATGGCTCTTAACAGCATTCCGCTAGTGTGGGAAAGGAGTTTTTCTCCGCGATTTTGCAAGAAGAAAAACAAAGATGGCATATCTTGCCAAACTGGGGTAATGGGATTTGAACCCATGATGTAGCAGTCAAAGTGCTATGCCTTAACCTCTTGGCGATACCCCATTATTCCGCAAGACTGTTATTGCCTTGCGGATGTGATATGTAATATTTTTATGAAGTACAAAAGATATGAATTAAAATACAAATGTTAAAAAAGTTTCAAAAAATGTTTCACTTTAAATTGTTGGTGCTCTTATTGCCATACTTTATCACCTCAGTTCTATTTATTATCTTCATATAATCGGGCATATTCCCAACTCACACGGTTAGCGCCTCTCGCACTCCATGAAGTTAAGCCATCAGCCCATGCGAAAACTTTTCCGTTTTCATATTCTGCAAAGTATCTACGCCGCCATTCTGCAAATTCACTGTCTTTTACAAGAATCGGAGTATCGACAGGTACTTTCGACCAATCTGTTTTATATTCTTCATCAAGCCACTGTTTTGCAAGTGTTTTACAAGTTATTTCGTTGTGATAAAACTGGCATTGTCCACCACACGATTCAACGCACCGAAAAGGTTTATTTTCTTCATCCACTCCAAAACTGTTTAAAAAGATATCGTATAAATCTTCCGCATACTTTTCTTTGTTTGTCATTCTATCCACCGCCCTTATCAATATTTTATAATATGCTTTTTCAAGCACTTTTTACAAACATAAACATCTTTATATCCGACTGGAATTTTATCATTTTCTCCTTGTATCGCAATGCAATGCTTTAATTCCCATTCATGCTTACAAAATAACCTTTTTAAAGCCTCTGCTATCATATACACCTCATACCAATTTTGCTAAATGCTTGCCCTTGAGGACGATATATACTTTCTTAGGACTACTGCCATCTTTCGGAAAATGCCAATCAACTATATGATTTTGCACCAGTAAGAATTTCCCAAGGATAAATTTTGTTGCAATTCCATTATGTCTCAATGAAAACAATTCTTTTACAGTGTATTTTCTCATAGACTACTCCTTTTCATGAAAAGCCGGTTTTTGTTTTTGAGGTTGTCTGAGGGACTTAGTGGGTCGATTTTTTCAAGCTCACCAGAGGGGTACCCCCTGCCGCAATGATTGTTGGCTTTACTGTTGTGAACATATATTTGTAAATACCAAAAATCTGTCATTTTCTTTAACTATTCGTAAAAGTATAGTTTAGCGAATAGTTGAACTCGTAGACCACCACATCTAGTGGTTTTTATCCTCAATAACCGCCACATCTTGTGGTGCTGTATCAAGTCTTGGAAGCTCTGCTGCTGTCTTTTGTTCGACTTGCTGTACATGAAGCTTGCCATCTTCCCTCCAGCCTTTTTTGTGATTGAGTGCTGCGAGTGCTCCGGTCGGGTTTCTGAGCGAGAACGCTTTAGACATCAACGCTTCCTCTTCGCTATCATAAAGATTTTGCAAAAATTCTGAACCCGACTTACTTAGTACATTACTATCTTTCTTCCACCTGCATATAGTATCAGCTGTAATGCCTGTCATATATACAAAGCCTTGTTGAGTAGGTATTTTATCATATAGCATACACTCATATATATATATATCACATACATGTTTTACTTTCTCTAAATCATATGCATTGCAGTTACTTTGATTTAAATTACTGTACTGATTGTCGTAATCATTACTTCTATAACCGTCAGGAGGTGTAGTCATTTTTAGCATTTTATTATTTTTAAATACATGCTTTTGAATGTACATCAATGCAGAACTCCACACATTTTGCGATTCACTTCTCATGTCCTCTATGTCCTGCTCTTCAAGAAAAAGCTGTAAATATTCATCTACATCGTTTTCAAATACATCTATGTTTTGCTCTACATCCTTTACCATCTTTTCACCTCCAGTATGTTATATAAATAAAAAAGCACCTGCAAAGATATACATTCTACACATACTCTATACATGTGTTTATATATCTCTTACAAGTGCTAGACAGCTAAGTTATTAAATTTTATGCGTTTACTATACACTTAAATTTATATGCTGTCAATACCCTAAATATATTTTTTTGTTTTATATATATAATCTACATACCGGCTTTATATGTGTTTAATATAATTTATATATTTATAATATACTATACTGGCTGTATTTATATATATATTTATGCTTAATATACTTTACTGGCTAATACTGTAGTTTTATCTAAGAGTTTAATTCTTTGATATAACAGTAACAGATAACAGATGCTTGTATGGTGTATCAGAAAACTCAAATTTTTGTATAAAAATAGTATGTTTTTTAGGCAAAACTTATATAAAACACTATGAATAGCATTAAAGTCTTGTGAATTTTTAACTATAAAAACGCACATTATATAATTATACAGAAATTCGAGTTTATAAGTTTAAAGCTGTTGTTGAGTTGTACTATTTTTTTAGAAATTTTCGTTTTTCAAAATAAAACTTGATGGGTCTTCTAACAATCGTCATATATTTATCAACCATCATAACATGGGTATCCGTATGAAGATAATTCAGAATAACTCTTCTAAATTCCTCTATACTTTTGTCACCTTTTATCATGTTACATTGGGGGCAAGCAGGAACAAGATTTTCCCTCATTTTCCCGCCCTTGGCTTTCGGGATAAAATGGTCTACATGAAAGTTTTCTAAATCAATGTCATAACCGCAATAAAAGCACTTCCCTCTAGTCATGTCATAGATTTGCTTTCTTCGTTCTTTAGTCATAGTTTTGCTCATTTACCATTCCGCCTTTCTTTATTTGATATACTTATTATACATCCTTGAGCGGTAAAAGTCAACACTATTATTTGTGTAGCTAGAAATATTTAATCTTTTCTTCGTCACTCGGTACTATATCTATAATGTCAGATGGCTGGCATCTTAATATACAACATATTGTGTTAAGTGTATCAAGAGTAAAACTTTTTCCTTTTCTTATATTTTGTATTGTTCCCTCACCTAAAATCTTTTCTTTTCTCATACGCGAACAATTATAACCTCTGTCTGCTAACTCTTTTAATATATCTTTTTTATAAATAAACATTTTTAAAACTCCTTTCATAAAACTAACTTTGTTTTGTGTTTTAATTATACAAATTTTGATTGAATAAATCAATAAAAATATTTTTAATTTACACTACTTTTTGTGTTGACATACACCAATATTTGTGTTATTATATATACAACATAAGGAAAGCAAATAAGAAAGGTTGAAAAGGTGAACATTATGACAAAAGTGGGAAATTATGAAAACGTTTCTTTAAAAGCTGAAGAAATCAGAGCTTATTTATTACAAAATCAAGAACCGTATGCACTTGACGCGGCATATAGCAAGCCGTGGGTTTGGTACAGAGACCACACAACTCAGGAGGCTATCGAAATTTTAAGAAAAGAAACTGAGTTCCAAACCGAGATTAACGGAAGATTTACGAGTAAAAAAGGTATCGAATACAGATTTACAATTTCTAGTGATTTAAGTGTGGAGCAGTACAAAAGCGGGTATGATTATTATGTACGATGCCCGGGCGGCGAGAGAGTTGGACGTGATAAATATGTAAATCCCACAAAAGAACTTAAAGAATATATAAAAAGCAGATATGGTTTAGATGTTTGGAATTATTAAGAAAGATTTAGCAAGACCAGCATTTTCGGGGTTCAATTCCCCGGCTTGCTTTGAAAAAATTAAGGAGGACAAAAAACATGAATAAATTAAAAAGATTACAGAAAAAACTATATACAGCGGGATATAATGCGGAATTTATCACAGTTTACAACGCAAAAGGGCACGGGATAGATGTCCCAGCATTGCGTATAAATACGGATTATGAGGGACCTTATCCGTCAAAAGAGACATTTGCAATTATAAACGAAATTCGTAAATTATGTAAAAATCATATAACAGAATGCCGCGGATTTTACACCGCTATATTTATTTATTAAAAAAGGGGGCAATTATATGACGGCAAAGCAATTTTACAATTTCCACCGTTCCCAGTTTGATACTTGGGAACATGGTGAAATCGAAAAAACATGGATTGACGAAAACGGTAATGTTTGCATTATGTATCAATCGGGCAAATGGTGGCATTATAATGTAGATAAAAAAGGAAATATAATTTTTTGGTGATTGAAAAACATCACTATAAAAGATATAATTAAAAATGAAAGGTTAAAAAGGTGGTTATTATGTGGAAAAATTTGGTGGAGTATAACGGCGTCGAATACAGCGAAATGGAGTACAATGGTAAAGTGTACATTTTAGAAGGACGCACATTGTACGAAGAAATTTCAGAAAGTAAAGTGCCAAAATGGTTAAAGGCTTGCGTTCCTGGAACGCATCAAGACGGCTATCTGTACTCTAATGTGTATGGGATAACTTGCCATAAATTTTTTAAAGAGCATGAAAATATTTTTAATTATGAACTCAAAAACGATAAATATTATTACTTAGAGAAAGAAAATACAAATTTTTATTTAACTTTAGAAAAAGACGATGCAGGAATGTATTCGACAGATGGTTTAGGTTTTAAATCTGAAAATACCATTTCTTTAGAAGAAATAAATGTTATAATTAAAGAAAAACGATATGAAGATGTGATTCGTTTGCTTTTAAAAAAACATAACATTAGATTTCAAGGTTATGCTTATGCAGCATTAGATAATGAAAAAGTTCAAAAAATATTAAACAATTTAGAGCCTGAGCGTTTAGCAGGTAAAAGAGTTAAATTAACTTTTGAAGAAGCAAAACAAACGCTTTTAGAAAGCAATAAAATACGCTTTCACATTTATATTAAGAATAAAAAGAATGAATTTTGGTAAAGAAAAGAGACTGTAAAAAGTCTCTTTTTGTTTTACAATATCGAATTTTGCTTCTGTAAAATATCCATAAGCTGACCGGCTGACATGAGCGTATATTTTCGCCCTCGCTTTAACTGTATTCTGTCTGTATATTCATAGCCTGTATAGATTTCCACTCCCTGCATCATTTCAGATATTGCGTAAACCCTGCAACTCTTGCCATACTCTGATATATCAAGTTCAAGGCTTTCTATCAAGTTCTCACACTCATACGATATTTGTACGCCTTTTGTTCCTGTTATTGCCATACTAAAACTCCTTTTTATTTGTTAGTATAGCAGTTTTCCTCTTTACTGGCAATTCCTTTACTTATCATCAACGCTCTTGTTAAATAGTCGCTATATCGTATCTCAGATATAAGTTTTTCTACTGTCATGTCGGGGTTTGTCTTTTGTATCTGCTCTAATAATTTCTTTATCATGCCACACTCCTTGTTAAAGTTATCATCAAATCGTCAAGTAAATATATCAAATCTGCACCATATAAACTTATCCAGTCAGCCAAATATTCCTCTTGCTGAATAGGCATATATATGTTGTAACTGAAACAAAAACAATGGCATAATTCATGAGCCATTACTTTGCGTAAATAGCCGTTTTTTACATTATCTGATACATATACCGTCTTGTCGTTAAAATCGGTCACAGCAAGGCTAATAGAACCGTCAGAACGCATAAGTTTATTACTGCCGCTTGGTACAAATACAATTTGCCACATTATATTGTTTATTATAAACATAAAATCACCTCACAAAAAAGAAGCCACTAACTTATATTGTTAATGACTTCGTGAATGGTAGAAAATATTTTTATGCCGCTGTTAATTTTAAAGTTGATGAAGTAATAAAATGTTTGATTTCATTATATCCCCATCCACAATTAACAAGACCGCTTACTATCATTTCTATGGACTGGACTTTTGCAAGTTCCTCTACTGTGAAATAATCACGCAAATTAGCCTTTTTATCAATTCCATATTCTTCTCTTAACTGCTTTGCTGTCTTGCAAAATACAGCCCTATATACAATGTCAGTATAAACAGAATATGCGTGTCCGTGCATACGCTCGTTTTCTTTCGACATTTGAATTGCTTTTGTAAGTGATTGTCTAACCGCAATGCCTTTTTCTCTTTCTATCAACTTGCCTTTAAGAAGTTCTTCCATCTCATTAAATTGATTGATGTAGGCTAACTTAAATTTCATAGCCTTTTCTCCTGTATAGCCCATTACTAAAAGTGTAAAGCCATCTCGGTTCATAAGATACATTGGATTTTTCTTGCCGTTTGATGCAACATAATCACTTTCATAGAATAGCCCCGAAAATTCGGTGCTACTAATTTTCTCCCGTATAGCTCTTATTTCCTCTATGACATGGTAATGTTCCTTTTCAAAAGTTTTCGCTACATCAAGACTTGTTACTACAGTTACCTCTTTTTTGCTTAATTTTCTTGTTTCTACTAACATAGTATCATTCCTCCAGTTGATATTTTTTGTTATTCTATCCATGTGTGTATCATAAATTTATGTACATTTTTCATGGAATGTATCAACTCTAGCCTATAAACTGCATACAAAGATTGTCTTTATTTAAAAATCATTAACAATATAAAGTTTTCAAAGTTCAAAACAGGCTACAGATATTGCTATCTATAGCCCTAGATTGTCGGAAAATATTATTCTCAAATCTTAGAAACAAGCGTACTAAGTTTTGTTCTTAAAAGATTTTTTTCCTCTGCGGTCATGTCACCGAGCAAGTGTGTAATGTCTGTTGACAACTCTTTCATGTATCCGTCAAGGGATTTCATCTTATGCTCTTTATCTTCCTGAGTGTTCCCTTTGTGTAACTCTTTTGTTTCTGTATAGTTACGCTTTGCCCTGTCATAGTTGCTTTCAGAGTAGTTTCTTGACATATTATTGCTACCACCCACATTGCTTGCAGGTTCGCTGTAATACATCTTTCCTCTATCATCCCTATCCATGTCTCTCATACGCTCTCTTTCGTCGTATTCAGGGTACATATGATAATATGGCGGTTCTTCATATCCTCTGCGTGTTCCACGACCTTTAGGGGCGAATCTGCCGTTTGCATAGCGGTAAGCGTCATAGTATCTTCTGTCCGGATAATCTTCGTACTGTTCAAGCATACGCATAATATCCTCATTATCTTCTGACTTTTCCATAGCTTCAACAATTCTGTAATCCTTATCAAAGCAAGCTATGTTTTTCGCTATTTCTGTAAAATCCTTTAAATCGTCAAGGTTCTGCCCCTCAAAATTGTCAATTCCAATTCCGTCAACCTTAGCCTTGACGCATTCCATTATCTGTTTAGCCCATTTATGCATATCATCAAGCCTCCCTTACTGCGATTAAGTTACTATTTTGTACTTCAATAGCCTGTGCTGATGTATTCTGCACCGCTACTGTACTGCAACAACCACAAGGCACATCAACGTATGCCTGTGCTGATACATTAAAGAAATTCTCAACTGCGGCTGGTGTTACAATCATTCTTGTTGACTGCAAAGGCTCTCCATCTACTGTAATAGCAAGCGAAATAGCTTCAACTGTACCGCCTGTAGGTATCTGAATGTTTCCACTATAAGATACTAAAAATCTAGCCTTGCACTGATTTGTAATACCTCTTAACTTGATAATTCCGCTTCCCTGTCTGTGGACTATACATTTGCTACCGCATACCGGTGTTTCTGTAAATGCAACATCTTCTCCGGCGGCAACTGTTTGTAACGCAATTCCTGTTATTTCCATTATTTTTACCTCTCTTTCATAAAAATAAGGGCAAACATTATAGCCTGCCCTTTGTGTTTGTAAGTAATACTGCTTAGCAGACATAATCTCGTTTAAATCTTGTTTTAATTCGTTAATGCCAAATTAAAAACAAGTTAAGCTTAATTAAGATACTTTATTGTTTTAAGCCTTTTTGAAAGCTTTTATTTTTTTAGTTAAGTTTTTTCCACCAATGCCATATATAAAAGAATTACTATCAAAAAATCAAAATCTTCATATTCTTCTTTCATTAGCAGCCACATCCTGTATTGCAACCACATCCATATGCGTAACCATAAAGGTTAGAAGCCGGGAACGAAGGGACCGGTGTAGGTCTTACTGCATCAATAATCTGATTTGTCTGTGTGCTCATGGCAGAAGTCAGAAGTGCGTTCTGTCTATCCTGTGAAGCAGCTCTTCTCAAATCGTTATTCTCTGCCTGTAAGGTTGCAATCTTGTCATTTGTCAGGAAGTCAAGGATTGCTCTTGTTCCTGCCTGCTGGCTGTCAATAATATCTCTTGTATTATTGTTCATTGTGTTCTGCAAAGCACAAGTGTTAGTTGCCATGTTGTAGTTTACACCTTGGATGGCTTCTCTCGTCTCACAGCAGCAGTTAGCAATCTGTGACTGTAAAGCATTTGTATTTTGCATATTAGCGACTGTATCAGCGTTAATAGCTTGCTGGATGCCATAGCCGGTCTGCATGATATTTGTGTTAATACCATTAAAGCCGGTAAGCATACTGTTGTTCATAGCATAGAAACCGTCACAAAGTCCGTTAGAAATGCCATCAAGTTTTGAAACAACAGCCTGATTATCAAATCCACGCTGAATAGCACTGTCTGTATAAGCGGCGGCAGTAGAACCCATTCCATTACCGTTACCCCAGCCGTTGTTACCAAAACCACCCCAGCCGAAAATAAGAAGAATGACAATCCACCATGCTCCGTCTCCCCACATACCGTCATTGTTTCTGTTATTGCCTGTTACTGCCGCAATATCGGCAAGGCTAACTCCGTTGTTAAACATATTAGTTTACCTCCATTTAATTTATTTACAAAATAGGGAACTGGTTTTTATTGTCCGGACAAAACCCTAATATGTACTATTTTTGAATTTGTTTTTGAATTTCCTGTATATTTAATCCTTGCTCATTCATAAAATTGCCAAGTATCTGCTGTGCTCCGCTCATGTCACCGCTGTTTATTTTCTGCAACATATTTTTTGCCATTGGATTTCCTTGATTTGCCGCTTGCTCTAATGTTTTCATAGCGGCTTCTTTTGGATTTTTTATATTTTTAATCTGATTTAACATCTGCATAATCTGATTATTCATTTACACCGCCCTCCTTTTTTAAAGTCGAAGTTTTCCTTTGAGAAGTAGCACTTTTACACATTTTGTTTTCTAACTCGTCAAATTTATTAAAAATCTCATCAAACTTCTGCATAAATACCGCTGTGCTTTCGTCTGATAGGTCAATTTTCAAGTTTTCAATATTTTCTGTATTATTTATGCCTTGACTGTTTTTAGGCTCTGTATAAGGCTTATACACGACTGTTTTTATTGAGCCGTCTGCACCCCATTGTTTTGCGTATATTTCTGTTAAATCCTGTTTAGGAAAAAATGCAACTGAGCCGTCCATAGGTACATCATTAGCCGCAATTTGTTCAACTGCTGCCACCATTCTGCCATTTATCCCTGCTTGTATCTGTAAATTCTGCTGTTGTGGTACTTGTTGAACTGGCTGTTGCGGTAACTGCTGCTCCTGAAATCTTTGCATCGGGTTGTACGGATACGCATTATAACCCGGCGTATAAGTCATCATCTGTTGTTGATAAGGATTGTTTATCATGTTCTCTCTCCTCTAATACATCCTCAATAACGCTAAACAATATTGTTTGAGTTACTAAGTCTAATTTTTGTATTTGTTCCCGTGAGAGTAATCGCTCTCTTAAATCTTCGTCGTACACTTCAATCACTCTCCTTTTTGTAATTTTATTTTCACATAAAAAAAGCCGCTTAAAGCGACAGAAAAACGACAGTTTAACGACACAAAAACGACAGTTTGATTTTATTTAATTGTAAAAAGTACGATAAACACGGCATTAGCACTAACTTAATGCTATTGGCACAGCATATAGTAAGTGCTAAAAATTCTTTAACTGTATTTCAATATTTC